>Ga0100399_1000452_pt1 | contig 28551 bp, 30 predicted proteins | sample CryGeymeta201523_FD_81545 | JGI IMG/M metagenome (GOLD analysis project Ga0100399, IMG submission 81545) | Groundwater microbial communities from Crystal Geyser aquifers in Utah, USA - Crystal Geyser metaG 2015-23 | ecosystem: Environmental > Aquatic > Deep subsurface > Groundwater | place: USA...
GCCTAGCGGCTTAAGGCACACCCATGGGGTGGGTGGGATCGCGGGTTCAAATCCCGCCAGCCCGACAACTAAAGAAAACGCCCCGGCGGGCGTTTTTTTAGTCAAGTTAAGTAAATAAAGGCCTCGCTGCCAAGAGGATTCCAATAAGATTTTCGCCAAATTTCCAAGTGGGTGTCCGCAACTCACCGCCACGGCGATAAGCAATGTAGGACTCCCTTTAAAAATGACTTAGCCGAAATCTTAAAGAAAAATCTTGAACAGCAAAGCCAGCTTTATTTTATCATCGCGTCAAACCGGTGTCAAATCTGGCGGTCTTGGCGACTTTTCCTTAATTACTCCTTAATACTGTCTAAATTGACATCATACAAGATTGTCTCCTGGACTAAGCGGTATTTAATAATCTCATTCTCCTTAAACCAAATCTTAATTTCCTTTTCCGCCTCTTCTGAGTTGCCGGAAGCATGAATAAGATTTCTGACGGCGCGGTTGTCGGTATCGGCCAAAGGATACGAATCAAGAGTTAAATCTCCTCTGATTGTGCCGACATCGGAGCTAAGCGGCTCTGTTCCGCCGGTAATTTTGCGGACGATGCCGACCGCTTCATTTCCCTGCCAGACCATTGCCACCACCGGGCCGGCTGACAAAAATTTCTTCAGTTTTTCCAACACCCACTTGCCGCCCTCCACCGGGTCGTCAAAGGGAGCTTTTTGGCCTTTTTTTTCGTAAGATGCCTTTGTTTTTTTGCCGACTGACTCCAGCCAACCATCATCGATCAAATAGTGCTTTTCCACCATTTCTACGGTAGGAATGACAAACTTCAGCCCGACCAGTTTCAGACCAGTTCTTTCATAGCGCCTGATTATTTCACCAATCAAAGCCCGTTGAACGCCATCGGGCTTAATTAAAACCAAAGTTTTTTCCTTCGATCTGTGATTCATATTTTTTATTTACCTTTCCGTAATTATATTAAAAAAATTGCCGTCAGTCAAAATTTTAATGTCGCCTTCCTCGTCCGTCCGGTAAACGGCAATGTTTCCCAACCGGTCCAAAACTTCCCGGCTGGGATGGCCGTAGCGATTGTCTTTTCCGACCGAAACAACCGCCGCTTCGGGGCTGACCGCGTTCAAAAACCCCTCGCCGGTGGAGGTCTTGCCGCCGTGATGGGCGGTTTTTAGAATATCGGCTCTCAAGTCCGAGTTTTCTCCTAAAAGATTTTCAACTTTTTTCTCAATATCACCGGTCAAAATCATCTTTGAATTGCCGTAAATTAGTCGGCCAACGACTGAAGCGTTGTTAGCCAAAGAAATTGTTTCCATCCGGGATTGGTCTGGCCAAAGTATTTCTAGGACTGCCCCGCTGGGAAAAATAACTTTCTGACCCGCCTGGGCAACGGTTAAAGGAATTTTCTTTTCCTCAATTATTTTCTCCCATTGACTATAAACCGCGCTGTCGCCTTTAAACCCGCTAACTAAAATATGGCCAACCTCAAAATATTCTAAAACGCTGACTAAACCGGTAATATGGTCGCTATCGGGATGGGTTAGAATGACTAAATCAATGCTTCGGTCGTAAAAGGGCATCACTTCTCCCAGTTTTTCTAAAACGCTTTTATCCGGCCCGCCGTCAATCAGAATCTGCCTTTTAGCCGGCGTTTCAATAAAAATGCTGTCTCCTTGGCCAATATCAAAAAAGACCACTTTCAAAACATCGCCCGAAAGCAAAGAAAAAATCGTTGACCAAATGAAAATCGTCGCGGCAAACAAAGCTGTCAGGATTAAGAAATTAAGCTTTTTGTTTTTAAACATTTCGCGACTAAAAGCATTAGAGCTAAATAATATCCGACTAAAATTACCCAAGAAAAATTCCCCATCTCATAACTCGCCCCGGGAACTGACGATAAATATTCAATTGTTTTAATGACATAACTTAAAAGAAGCCGGATTGGCCAAGCGGCAATTTTACTCAAAAGTGGCCAAAGCAGGCCGGAAAAAGATAGCGCCATCCCTGAAAGCATTATTGCCGGTAAAAAGGGGACAATCATTAGATTGGCCAAGGGAGAAATCAGAGACAACCGGCCGAAATGGAAAATTAATAAGGGCAATGTCCCCAACTGCGCCGCCAAAGTCATAGTCAGGACGTCTTTTAAACAATACGGATTGGGCCATTTTTGAGTCCATTGGTCCAAAATCGGCTTAAGATAGACAATAGACAAAGTCGCCAGAAAAGAAAGTTGGAAGCCAACATCGGATTTTAAAAGAAGTGGATTGAACAAAAGCATCGCCGCGGCGGCAAAGACGATGGTCTGACCGGCGCCGCGCAGGCGCCCGACTTTTTGCGCCAATAAAAGCAGGCCAGCCATAATCCCTGCCCGGACAGCCGAAGCCGGCGCGCCAATCATAATAATATATAGGACGAGCAAGACAACAACGAAATAGAAAACCTGCTGGCGCCATAAGCCGATAGCCAGGCCAAAAAATAAAAGAATCTGGCTGACAATAATCATGTGCATACCGGAGATGGCGACGATATGCCGTACGCCGGTGATATTCAGTTTTTCTTTCAGTTGGTCAGAAAACCCGTATTTGTCGCCTAGAAAAATCCCCTTCAAAAGGCTGGATTGCGGCGGCAGGAGCGCTTGGTCAATAATATTTCTTAATTTATCTTTGAAGTTGAAGATTTTCTGGTAAAGCCAACTGCTTTGATTTTCCGCCAACAAGTTAATCCGGGAATAATATATCACCGAGTAGATTCTGTCTTTTTTTAAATATTCCCGGTAGTCAAAATCTTCAAAGCTGGCCGGCTCTTGTAGTTTGCCAAATATTTCTAATTCGTCTCCGTAATTGTACTCCGGGTAGAGTTCAGTCGTGATTAAAACTTTCCCTTCAATCCCATCCGCTTTGACCTGGAATTTCTGCTGGTCTATTCTTCTTTCCGGTTCGGCGACGATTATTCCCCTGAAAGTAATCTCCTCACCGGCTTGATTAAACAAAAACGATTGAGGGTTTTCAACTAAAGAATAAACGAAAACACCAGCGATATAAAACAAGCAAAGATAAAGAAGAATTTTGGATTTTGTTAGTTTAATACTCAATCCCCCTCCTGGCTTTTATTCCTTTCTTTAAATAATGCTTTCTTTTTTTCATTTCAGTGACTAAATCAGCGATTGAAACAATCTTTTTCGGCGCGCCGCGGCCGGTTAAAACAATTTCTGTTTTTGACGAGTTTTTTTTAAGCAAAGAAACTAATTTGCTTGTTTCTATTAATTTAAAGTCCAAGGCAACATTAATTTCATCTGAAATAATCAAATCGTATTTTTTACTTTCCAGCGCTTCTTTAAAAAAAATAAAACCCTGCCGGGCAAGATCAAAGTCTTTCTGGGTTAAATTATTCTTGTCGGTAAATCCTTTTTTGCCAAAGGTCTTAAAATCAAAACCGGAGATCCTTTTTATCGCTTTCAACTCAGAACTCCTGCCGTCCTTTAAAAACTGGATAAGCAGGACCTTCTTGCCGGCGCCAACCGCCCGCAGAGCCAGCCCTAAAGCCGCCGTTGTTTTCCCTTTCCCGTCGCCGGTATAAATATGAATCATATTAAATATTACAAGTTGGACAGCTTCCAGGCGGCAGATCGGGAATATCCGGCGACGGATCGCGCAATTCCGGAGAAACTTCCTTTTCCTCAATGAATTTTTTCTCCCTAACCGGCAATCCTTTCTGTTCTTTGCCTTTAATATTTAAAACCTGCTGCTTACGGCTGTCGTTCCTATACAGCGTCACGCCTTTGCACCCCAGTTTATAAGCCATCAAATAGGCCTTTTTGACGTCTTCTTTAGAGGCGGAAAACGGAAAATTAATCGTTTTACTGACAGCGTTGTCAACATACTTCTGAAAAGCTGCCTGCATTTTAATGTGATATTCGGGAGAAATATCAAGAGCGGTAACAAAGACCCTCCTGAAATCCGCCGGAACTTCCTTGACTTCCTGGACTCCGCCCTTAACGGAAATATCCTCAACTAATTTTTTAGACCAAAAACCTTTTTCTTTGGCAACTTCTTCAAAAATCGGATTAACTTCAACCATTTCTTTTCCGTCCAAGACGTGCCGCCGAATGAAAGAAACGGCAAAAAGCGGCTCAATCGAGGACGAACAACCGACAATAATACTGATTGTCCCGGTCGGCGCGATTGTCGTCGTAGTGGCGTTTCTCAATCTCAACTTGCCTTTCTGGTTATAGATACTGTCCTTGAAATTCGGGAAAACATCTCTTTCCTCGGCCAATTTGGCGGAAGCGTCTTTTGATTCCTGCTGGATAAAGGCCATTATTTTCTCGGCTAAATTAATCGCCCGGGCCGAATTATACGGAATATTCAAACGTAAAAGCATATCCGCCCAGCCCATCACTCCTAAACCGATCTTCCGGTTGGCTTTTGTCAGGTCTTTAATTTTTTCTAAAGGATAGAGGTTAACTTCAATGACATTATCCAAAAAGTGGACGGCGGTCTGAACGGTTTTTTTGAGTTTAGCCCAATCCACCGCCCATTTCTTTTTTTTCTTTTCAATCATCTTGCTCAAATTGATGCTGCCCAGGTTGCAGCTTTCAAATCCAAGCAACGGCTGCTCGCCGCAAGGATTTGTCGCCTCTATCTCCCCCAGTTTTGGCGTCGGATTGTATTGATTAATCCGGTCAATAAATATAACTCCCGGCTCGCCATTTTCCCAGGCATAGTCAACAATCAAATTGAAAATCTCATTGGCGTCTATCTTTTTTACTATTCGGCCGTCGCGAGGATTAACTAAGGCATATTCCCTCTTCTTTCTAACCGCTTCCATAAACTCGTCGGTAATCGCCACTGAAATATTGAAATTATTCAAAGTGCCTTCTTCTATTTTAGCGGTAATGAATTCTATGATGTCGGGATGGTCTACCCGCAGAATACCCATGTTAGCGCCGCGGCGCTTACCGCCCTGCTTGATTACTTCGGTCGCAGAATTAAAGACGGTCATAAAAGAAAGAGGGCCAGAGGCTTGTCCCTGGGTTGATTTCACTATATCGCCCTTCGGTCTTAAACGAGAAAAACTAAAACCGGTGCCACCGCCGGTCTGGTGAATTAACGCCGTATTCTTAACCGCTTCGAAAATTTCTTCCATAGAATCACCGACCGGCAAAACAAAACAAGCCGAAAGTTGCTGCAAGATGGCGCCGGCATTCATTAGCGTCGGCGAGTTGGGCAAAAATTCCAACGAAGCCATTATTTGGTAAAATCCCTTGCCGATATCAAAAAGGTCGTCGTCGGAAATAGATGGATTAAAAAAACGCTCCGCTGAAGCGATATTAGCCGCCACTCTCTGAAAAAGTTGCTGCGGCGTTTCAATGATTTTTCCCTGCTCGTCTTTCCTCAGATACCTGGATTCTAAAACTTTTAAAGCGTTAGGAGTCAGTTTTGTCTTAATGTCTTGGCTCAAAAGCCACCATTTGGCGTCTCTGATTTCTTTTCTTTTTAAACGATAAAGCGTGTATGCCTCGGCAATATCCTTGTATCTTCCTTCTGACAATGATTCCACAACGGCGTCTTGAATCTGTTCAACAGTAGGAATCTTATTTTTAAAGTTTTTGTCAAGAATAGCGACAACTCTATCGGAAATATTTTGCGCTATTTTCCCGTCTTCTTTTCCTTTGGCAGAAAAGGCCTTAAAAATTGCTTCCGTGATTTTATCTTGGTTAAAATCGACAATCCGGCCATCCCTTTTCCTAATTTGGCTAAAACCTAACTTTTTCTCCGGCATAAGATTATTTAACAATAAGACACCTTTCCATTTTACTTCAATAAAAAAGCAGGGTCAAATTCAAAACAAGATGACAAAAAACAACCAATAGTACGCTACTGGTTGTTTTCAATAACCAAAATTATTTCAACTTCCTTCTGATAAAAGCCGGGACATCCCATTCGTTTTCCTCTTCGCTTATAGCTGTTTTAATCGGTTTAATCATCGGCTGTTTCCTTTCTTTTTCTTCGGATACTTGATGACTTACCGGAGAAATATCCTGAATCCTTGTTTCGGTTGACTTTCTTGCCACTTCACCGTCAAAGCCAGTGGCAACAACCGTAATCTTAATTTCTCCCTTTTTGAGCTTCTCGTCTATAACGGCGCCGAAAATAACCTTTGCTTCCGGGTCAATTGATTCGGTGATTATCTTCGCCGCGTCGTTAATTTCGCTCATGGTCAGGTCCGGACCGCCGCTAACGTTAAAGAGAACTCCCTTAGCGCCATCAATGGAAATTTCCAAAAGAGGAGAATTAATGGCGGCTTTGGCCGCTTCTATCGCTCGATCGTCCCCGGAAGCCCGACCAATACCCATTAAAGCCGAGCCGGCATCCTGCATTGTCGCCTTAATGTCGGCAAAGTCAACATTAACTATCCCCGGCGTAACAACTAAATCCGAAATTCCCTGAACCGCCTGGCGCAAAACATCGTCCACAATCGAAAAGGCGTTCAAAAGGGAGGTCTTGTTGTCTATCACCGAAAGAAGCTTGTCGTTTGGAATTGTTATTAATGTGTCAACCTTGTCTCTAAGCTGTCTCAAGCCCTCTTCGGCAATTCTGGCTCTTTGAATTCCCTCAAAAGAAAATGGCTTTGTTACCACGCCGACCGTCAGAGCGCTCGAGTCCTTGGCGGCTTCGGCGACGATCGGCCCGCCACCCGTGCCAGTGCCTCCGCCCAAACCGTAAGTGATAAAGACCATATCGGCGCCTTTGACGACTTCGTGGATATCATCGCGGTTTTCCTCCGCCGCCTGGCGGCCTACTTCCGGATTCATTCCAGCCCCCAATCCTCTAGTTAGGTTTTTGCCAATATGGATTTTTTCCGAGGACTTAACATGATGAAGATCCTGCGCGTCAGTATTGATAGCGACGAAATCAACGCCATGAATCTTACAGGCAATCATTCTTGAAATAGCGTTCCCGCCGCCGCCGCCAATACCAATGACTTTTATTTTAGCAAATGTTTCCACCTCCGGTTTAATTTGCGCCATATGTGTTTAATATGTCTTGCTGCCGGAATTAACAATGGGGATCCGCCGGATCCCCTCCCTGTTATTCTCAAAACAACAAAACCTAAATATTCAATATCTAAAAACTATCACAAACCGCCAATTATTGCAAGTTTTAAACCGTGTTTAAAAATTAAGGCAAAAACCTTTTCAGCCAAATTTTAATTTTTCCGACCGTTGACTCGCCTGAGTTATCCTGCTTTTTATTCCTGTTATCCAATCCCCATAAAACCAGTCCGATAGCGGTCGCGAAAGAAGGGTCGTCAATTTCTTCGGTTATGCCATCCAATTCAAGCGGAAAGCCGATTTGAGCCGGCAACCCTAATTCTTCTTTGGCCAAATCAACTAAGCTGGGCATTTTCGCTCCGCCGCCAACCATCACCACGCCAGCCGGCAAAAGACCATGCCGGTCTATTTTTTTCAACTCTTTGCCAACCATTTCAAATATTTCGCTCAAACGGGCATAGATTATCTTTGAAACCTCTATTCTGGGAATGATTCCCTTTTCTTCAAATCCCAACTTAGAAAGGTCAATAATATCTTTTTTGCCCACATCAGAAATCAGCGCCGAACCATACTCCAACTTTACCTTCTCGGCTAAGTCAATGCTGCTCCTAAGACCGATCGCCAAATCATTAGTAATGTGTAAGGAACCAACCGGCAGAATACAGCTGTGAATAACTTTGCTTTCTTCGTAAACAGTCATCCCAACCGTCCCTCCCCCCAGATCCAAGCATAAAACCCCTAATTCTTTCTGTCTTTTATTCAAAGCGGCGCGGCCCGACGCCAACGGAGCTAAGACCAATTCTTCCGCTTCCAACCCAACCTCTGAAACACATTTCATTAAGTTTCTGATATAAGGAGCAGCTCCCTCAATAATCAAGGCGTCAACTTCCAACCGCGATCCGCTCATACCGACCGGATTTTCTATGCTGTTATTGTCGTCAATAGAGAAAGTCCTCGGCAAGACATGAAAAATCTCCCTGTTTTGAGGGAGAGAAATAGTCGCCGCGGCGGTAATTACTCTCTCGACATCTTCTTTGGAAACCTCATTGTCCGCTCGAGAAACCGCCACCACCCCTTTGCTCGGCTTAGTGCCAATATGATTGCCGCTTATTCCAACCACCACCTTTTCAATAGAAATGCCGCTGTTCCGTTCTGCTTCTTGAACCGCTTGGCTGATATTATTGACCGTTTCGTCAATGTCAACCACTACCCCGCGGCGCAAACCAAAAGACGGCGCTTGGCCAACGCCAATAATCTGTGGTTTCTTGCCGTCAAACACCGCTTTAGCAACAACTAACCGGATAAAGCAGGTTCCGACATCTAAGCCAACGATGATATTTTCCTTTGCCATAATTGCTTGGTATTGAACTAAAATATCTCAAATTTCTTTCAAAATATTTTTCTCCATTTCTTCCGTTTTACTTGCTTCGCTTTCACTTTTTTCGTGGTCATAACCAAGTAGGTGAAGTATACCATGAATCAGTAAAACAGTCAGTTCTTTTTCAAGAGAATGCTTTAAACGTTTCGCTTGTTTCTTGGCCTGAGGATAACAGATAATAATCTCGCCTAATCTTTTTATTCCACTAGGCGGCTCAATGAACTTTTCGCCTGGCACTCTTTTAAGGCGGGGAAACGCTTTATTAAGATAGGGAATAACTGACCGATTATCAAATGACAAGACATCTGTCACCCGATTTTTCCCGCGATACATTTTATTCAACTTTCTCATCCGGCCGTCGCCGACAATCGCCAAACTGATTTCAGCCCTATCTTTAATTCCTGCTGTCTTTAAGGCGCTTTTGGCTACCCGTTTCAGAAATTCCTCATCTATTTCATTTTGGGTAAAATTATGAATCTCCAGCATCATTCAATGCTATTTAAGTTCTTCTGAAACAATTTTACTAACCAGAGAGCCGTCAGCCTTGCCCTTTAACTGCGGCATAATCGCGCCCATCAACTTGCCGGCGGCCTCGCTTTTGCCGGTACTAATGTTTAATTCTTCAATCTTGTCCTTGACTATTTTCCTGATTTCATCCTCTGATATCTGCTCTGGCAGATATTTCATCAAGACCTCTAATTCTTTTTTCTCTTTTTCAACCAGGTCGCTTCGGCCGCCTTGGGCGAATTGCTCAATAGAGTCCTTCCTTTTTTTAACTTCGCTTGAAATTACCTCTAAGGCCTCTTCGTCGTTAATTTTGCTCAATTGCTCTAATTTGGCAATGTCTTTTTCGTCTTTGCTGAGTTTCGCTCTTTTCTCTTTTTCTTTGTTTAAAATGGAAGCCAAAAGCATCCGCAGAACCAAAACCCCGACGGCATTCTTTTCCAGCATGGCTTTTTTGACCTCGGCCTGAATTTTTTCTTTCAAAGTCATTTTAGTTATCTTCTCCTAAATTTTGTCTCCTCTTCCAAAAGACCCATTTTCCTTAATTTGTCTTTTTCCAATATGATTTTGTTCCTTCTCAAGGCGCTTTCCCTTCTTTCTCTTCGGCTCTTTTCTTTTTCTAAAAACCGGGATTTTCGGGCGCGAATCAAAATGCCGCTTTGCTGAATTCTTCTAGTAAAGCGCCGTAACAAACTGCGGGTTGTTTCGCCTTCCTTTCTCTTTACCTCTATGCTCATAGCAGTCACCTCCTTTTCTAATAATTGATGTCACCTCTTGGTTTGCTTTTTTTAATTATCTCAAAGGCCTCTTCAACCGAATCAACCACATGATAAAACCCTATATCTTCTTTATCAATAAATTTGTATTTTCCGAAATTAACTTCCTTAATCCACTCGTCGATCGACCGCCAAAATTCCTTTCCGACGCAAACAATTGGGATATAGCGGGGAATCTTTTCCGTTTGGATTAAAACAAGGATCTCGAAAAATTCATCCAGCGTCCCAAAGCCGCCCGGAAAAAAAACGTACGCCTGCGCCGAATAGGAAAGCATTACTTTTCTGGTAAAAAAATAATGAAAACCCATTGCCTTTTTGATAAAGTTGTTAATCCGCTGAGCGTATTTCAGCTGGATATTGAGACCGACCGATTCGCCGCCGGCTTCATAGGCGCCCTTGTTGGCCGCTTCCATTATCCCCGGTCCGCCGCCCGAAAAAACAGCAAAATCATCTTTGGCCAGCATCGCCGACAACTTCTCCGCCTCTTGATAATAAGGACTATCAGGTTTAATCCGGGCAGAACCAAAAAAAGTCACTGATTTTTTAAAGTCGCTTAAAAATTCGAAACCGTCAACAAACTCGGCCATAATCCGAAAAATCCGCCACTGGACTGATTCCTTAAAGTCGTTTCTTTCTTTTAATTTTTCTTTTCGGGCTATCGTCGGCAGTTTGGAAGCCGGCACTAAAATTTTCTTTTTGATTTCTTCTTGGGTCGTCATTTTTGAAGATATATTATCTTGATTATCTTACTACTTTTGAGTTTTTTTGTCAAAACATAAGACCTTGATAAATTTACAGTTCCGCCACATCGCCCAAATGCGGAGCCTCCGTTTTTAGTCCGAAATCGTTTTTGATTTTCCGAGACAAAGCCAAAGACGAATCCTCTTCTCCATGACAGATAAAAACCTTTTTGATTTTTCTGTCGGCGCCCGACTGGACGATATTTGACAGCCACCAGAGCAAATCCTTCTGATCGCCATGAGAAGAATAACAGTCAACCCGCTCCACCTTTGCCCGCACTGGAACAGTTTCTCCCATTATCTTGACGCTGTCGGCGCCATCCAGGATCTCTCTTCCTAAAGTTCCTTTTGCTTGATAAGCAACGATTAAAAGAGTGTTTTCCGGCTCGGACAGATAACGAGCTTCATGGTGAATAATTCTTCCGCCCTGAGACATCCCCGAGCCGGCAATGATAATTTTAGGCGGGAAAACATCGTTAATTGCCTTCGACTCCTTGGTGGTTAAAGTTAATTTTAAACCGGGAAATTTAAAAATATCGTCGCCGGATTTAAGGAGCAATTTCGCCTCGTTATTGTAATATTCCGGATAGCGGGAATAAATCCCGGTCAAGCGAATCGCCAGGGGACTGTCAATAAAAATTGGCAGGCGGGGAATACAGTTGTTTTCAACTAATTCGTTAAAGTGATATAGCAATTGTTGAGTCCTTTCCAAAGAAAAACTGGGTATCATCAGAACTCCTTTTTTGGTCGCTGTTTCTTCGGCAATATTTTCAATGGCGTTTTTGCACTGCTGATTTGATTCGTGAAAGCGGTCGCCATAGGTTGATTCCATCACCACATAGTCGGCTTCCTCAATCTTAGCCGGATCTCTCAAAAGAGAAGTTTTGGTTGAGCCCAAGTCGCCGGAAAAAACGATTTTTTTGCCTTCAATATTCAACTCCACCGAGGCTGAACCCAAAACATGACCGGCTTCTCTGAAATAAACGGAAATTTCGCCATTAACTTTGACCAATTTATCATACTCCGCCGGCTGAAACATTGCCATTAGTTTTTCGATCTGCTCGCCGTCCAGCGACGCCATATCTTCGGCTCGATTCGCTCTTTTTTCAAAAACCTTTTGGCTGTCTTCCAGCATTAAGCGGGCGAAATCAATCGTCGGCCGGGTAGCAAAAATCCGGCCCCCAAAGCCGTCTCGGGCCAATTTGGGCAGGCGTCCGATGTGATCCAGATGGGCATGAGTGATAAAAACAAAATCAATTGATTTCGGATTGTAGGGAAACGGCTCCAAATTCTTCTTTTCCATCTCCGACAGTCCCTGAAAAAGGCCGCAGTCAATCAAAACTTTGTTTTTGGCCGTCTCCAGCAGATAATTGGAGCCGGTGACTATGCCCGCCGCCCCGTGAAAGTGTAATTTCATAATTTGATATAATTGTTGAGATGCCTCTATTCTATCATAAAATCCGGCCAAAAAGGAAACTCGCCCTGATGGCGGGAGAAACGTTTGACAGATAAAAATCAACTTTTGAGATTAATTACTTATCCGAAAGATTGGCGGCAAAGACCTCCATAAATTCTTGGCCAATTTGGCGCATCTCATCTAAGTCGTCTATGTCCCAAACAGTATCTTGATTGCCGTAAACTTCATAGAAATCATCGTAAAGCCCCAATATTCTTTTAAAATCTTTTTTTGTAATTCGCAATATTTTCATATTAATAAATTGATATTAATTATAAATTAGCGTTTTTTAATTGTTTCCAGTATTCCGGGTGGTTAATTCTATTGTTTAATATCGCACGGTTATTTTCTTTTGTTTTACTTTTATTATTTAAGACAGTTTCATTTTTGCTCCGTTGATAAACAATTTCTAAAACATCATCTTTTGTTAAAGACGACTTTTTATTTCTCCCTATTTTTTCTTTAATTACCGGCAAAAAATCTTTATTTATTTCATAACCGATTGAATTTCTACTCAACTCCCGTGCCATTTTTGAAGTTGTCCCGCTCCCTAAAAACGGGTCAAGAACATTTTCTCCGACAAAACTAAACATTTTTATCAGTCGGCGCGGCAATTCTTCCGGAAACATCGCAATGTGGCCGCCGTTTTGTTTTTCGCCGGCAAAATTCCAATGCCCAGTAAAATATTTTCGCCATTCTTCATTAGTTAGTTTTGATTTTTCTTTTATTGCTCGCGAAACATTATTTGTCGTTTTGCCCAATTTTTTGAATAAGAGAATAAATTCATAGTCAATCGCAATCAGCCCATTGCGAGGATAAGGATACGAGCCCATCACTGAAGCACCGCCGCTGGTATTCATAGTAGTCATTTTTTGCCAAATAACGGCACCCATATAATCAAAACCAATTGACTCGCAAAATTTTATAATTTCCGTCCTAATGGGAATAATTTTATACCTACCATAAGTAATCGCTCTGGCGAACTGGTCGCCAATATTGACACATAATCGGCAACCAGGATCCAAAATCCGATAGCATTCGGACCAAACCTGGTTTAATTTACCGATATAATCTTCGTAGCTGTCATTAAAGCCAATTTGACTTTTTTCTCCATAATCCTTTATTTGCCAGTAGGGCGGAGAAGTAATTACAAGATGAACCGATTCATCTTTGACTTCGGCCATACACCTTGAATCTCCAATGATAATTTTATGCTTTGTCGACATAATTAGTCCAATAATTCGCTTGCGTCAATATCCAATCCGCTTTTTGTTTTATTATAATAAATAATTTTTGCGTTAATATTTTCTCTTAAAGAATTTTTGGTTTTATAGGTAATCGGTTTAATAGAAATGGGAATATCGCCGATAAAGCCGTCTATTCCTTTTGATTCTTCCGGCGGAGTTGATAATCTATATTTTTCTTTTTTAATACCCGCTATCTTTTTTAGAATAGCTTCTTGAAATCTCAGACCAATAAAAGTTTTTTCTAACACTAGATCTTCAACCCATTTTTTAATCATTGTTTTGTCTATTTTCTGAATGGCTTCTTTTAGATTATTAACCATGCTATCAATTTTTTCAGAGGCGTTCTCAATTGTTTTTGGATGCTTGGCTAAATACCATTTTTTCCAACCTTCGTAAGTTTTTTCCGGACATTCTTTTATTAGTTCAGAAAGTTGGCCGATTACCTTTGGTCTTGTCCCTTGAGAGTTTTGATTGGCTAAATTTATTATTTGGGTTGTGTATATGGGAAATTTCTCAACTTCGCCAATCAACTCTTGTTTTAGTTCTTCGTTCTTTATTTTTATAGTCATAAATTTCAACTGGCAATTACTGTTATTCTATCACAAATTTACCAACAAAAAAAGAAAGCCCGCCCATAGAGCGGATAAATTAAAAATGAGTCTAATGACCTTCTGATTACCTCACATGCCTATCGGCGATGTTGGAGGCGGCGAAGGACTCCGGCTTGATTTTCGCCTCAAAGCCGTTGCCGCGAACCATGCCGACAACCTCCTTAATCATCTCTTTGGTCGGACCGTTTTGCCCAACATCAATATGAATCTGAAAATTGTACGGCTCGATGCCCTTTTTAATCAACGGCCGCAACCGTCCTAAAATATTTTGGGCCGTCCCCAAAGATAAATTAACTTCCTGATAAATCCGGTCTCTTAAGGTGTGATAAACTCGGTCGCCGTTGGTCTTTTTCCAGAAATAGCGGCCGCCGCGGCCGACCCGATGGACAATAATCGCCGTGACAAATTCGGTCTTCTTGCCTCCGCTGGAGTCAGTTCCGACCACCAATCGGCACTTGCCCTGCGGTTCGTAGTTGATGAAATCGAAAATTTCTTTAGCAACTTTGGCCAATTTCATCTTCCCTTTGGTTGGATTGCGGAAAAAATCATCGCTTTTCATTACCTCAATATATTCCTTTCTTCTGTTTTTGACAAGCCGCCAAATTTATTAGGTTAAAACCAAAAGCCGCATTGCATCAAATGCAATGCGACTTAGTGGCAGACATTCTTGGAGTTAGGCGGCAAAATAATGTATTTCGTAAATGGCGCCGAGGATAAAGAAAAGAATCAAAGCGTAAACCAAAAGGCGGGGAAGATTAAGAGAGTAGGCCGGCTTTAAGTCGCCATATTTTTTGGCTTTAAGATAAGTTAAAATCATCAAAGTCACATCAACGCCGAGAAAAACTCCGCCGACTAAACTGATGATAGTGATAAAATTATCCCAGCCGGTTAAATACAGAGCTAATGGCGGCAAGCAGGCCAAAAACCAAGATAAGTTTTCCTTGAATCCCATATCATACCAAAGGATTTTTTTGAGCGTCAGGCCAATGGTCAAAAAAGAAGTAAAGACCGTTAGAAATCCGAAAATCAGCGCCAAACCGACTAGGCCGTCGTTTAAGACGTTTTTTAACCCGGTAATAGCGTCTGGTGTCGTATCTTGGCCGGTAATACCGATGATGATGAAAATAAAAGACAGGTAAACCAGGACGGCGACGGCGATCGCCCAATAAATCACTTTTTTAAGGTCTTGCGGACGACTGCCCAGTATTTCTCTGACTTCCGGTATCAGCGACGTTCCCGACAATGAAAAAAGAATCGCTCCGTAGGGCAAAAAGAAATACTTCCAGTCAAAGGAAAAAAAATTTTCCACGCCGACTAGAGAAAATCCCTTTTGAAAAATAAGAAAAAGAACCACAAAGAACAAAACCAGAGAAAGCGATTCAATAGCGGAAATGCTTTTTATACCAAAATAAATCAAGACGGCGCCGACAGCGAATAAAATCAGAGTATAAAGAGTCCTGTCGCCGCCAAAAGATTGGCCGAAAAGAGCATAAAGAAAATTGCCGCCGACAATCAGATAAACCAGCAGAGCGCCGGTCAGCCCAAGAGCGTTGGAAAAAAAAGAAACTCTTTTCCACTTCCCCCCCCAAGTATTTTCCCACATAACCCGGCAAGCGATGGATATCTTTGGTTCTTAAAACTATTTCGCCGTAAATAAGTTTGATTAAAATCGTCACGGCGCTAAGAAGAAGAAAATAAAAAAGCATTGTCCAGACGCCGGAACGAACGGTGATATAAGGCAAAGTAAAAAGGCCGACGCCAATAATAGTTCCGACCAAAACCGACAGCGACTGGAAAATATTTGATTTCTCCATTATTGTTTTCCCCTAAAAAACAGGTAAATAGCCGTTATCCATTAACCATCTGGTTAAGTATAAAGACGCCACTCCCCAGATAAACGATAAAATAAAAATGATTAATCCTGTCCTTCTCATTCCCGACTCCGCCAAGAGAGCAACGGCCAAAATTACCCCCGAAACGGGACTGATTAAAGCAATGGCAACTGCCAGCCAAAACCATTTCTTTTTTGAGCTTAGAACTATTTCTTTTTTCTCCTCGTTAGTTGTCGGTAAATCCTGGTTGTCCATTGTTTAAAAAGCCGCCGCCGAGCAGATGAAGATGGAGATGGTCAACTATCTGCCCGCCGCCGCGGCCGACATTAAATACCAAGCGATAGCCGCTTTGGTCAATGCCAAATTCCTTAGCTAAACTCTTGGCTGCCAAAACCATTTCGCCGACTATTCCTTTATCTTTATTCTCCAACTCGTTGACTGAAATAATATGTTTTTTGGAAACAACCAAAAGATGGATATTCGCTTTGGGACTAATATCTTTAAAAGCAATTAGTTTGTCGTTTCCATAAACAACATCAGCTTTTTGTTTGCCCTGGACGATTTGACAGAAAATACAATCCATAAATTGGCTATAAATTGCTAATTTCGCAATAATTATTTCTTGACCCTTTTCTTGAGTTCTTTAATCACCTTTTCCCAAAGAACCGTTTCCTGGCTGCCAGATTTCATATCTCTAATAATTACTGTCCCATCCAGGGCCTCTTTCTGGCCTAAAATAAGAGCAAAGGGCACTTTCATTTTGTCGGCTGATTTAAGCTGGGCATTCATCGTATTCTTGCTGAATTGGCTAGCCACTTTTATGTTTGCCCGCCTTAAATCCTCGAAAAGTTTCAGCGCCTTTTTCTTGCCCAACTCTCCCAATTGAACCAAGAAAATAGACGGTAAACTTTCGCTGGAAACCTTAATATTTTTTTCTTTTATAAAATTGACCAGCCGGTCTATCCCTAGGCCAAAACCGACGCCGGATGTCTCCTTCCCTCCTAAATTCTTAATCAGATTATCGTAGCGGCCTCCGCCTCCAAGAGCCGACTGCCTGCCCGCCTCTTCTTCCGGCCAAATCTCAAAAACTGTCTTAGTGTAATAGTCCAAGCCGCGGACAAGCCGAGAATTAAGAATGTATGGAATCTCAAGTTCATCCAAATATTCCAAAACATTTTTAAAGTGGTTGTGACAATCAAGACAAAGATTATCTATTGTCTGCGGGGTCTCTTCGTTTATTAAGACGCATCTGTCGTCTTTGCAATCTAATAGCCGCAACGGGTTTTGTCTTAGCCGTTTTTGACAATCAAAACATAATTCTCCTTTCCTCTTGTTATAAAAATTGACTAATTTCTTCCGATAAGCCGGTCGGCACTGACGGCAACCAATGCTGTTTATTTGAGCGACAATGTCTTTAAGGCCAAGGCCTCCGACAATAGAAAAAAATACCTGAATCAATTGAGCGTCCAAAACGGGATCGTTTTCGCCGATAATCTCGAAGTTTGCCTGTTCATGTTGGCGGTATCTTCCTTTTTGAGACCTTTCGTAGCGAAAGAGCGGACCAGTGGTATACAACTTTAGCGGATGCGGACGGCTGGAAAGCCCGTCTTCCAAGTAGGCTCTAATAAAGGCCGGCGTAAACTCCGGCCGCAAAACCAATCTGTCGCCACCTTTTGTTTTTAAAGAATACATTTCCTTCTGGACAATATCAGTTGATGACCCGGTACCCTTAATAAATAGCCCTTCTTCTTCCAAGATTGGCGTGTCAAGCCGTTCAAAACCATAACTTTTTGCGACCTTCTGGACAACTTGGCGGATTTTTTCCCAATAAATTTGCTCTTCCGGCAGGATGTCTCTTGTGCCCTTGGGCGCCTGAAACATATTTTTTGATTTTCTCTCTTTTTTTGACGACATAGTCAATTGGTTTAAAAAATCTTAGCCATATTCAAAGGCCAGGCCCTGAGCCAAACCTGCCCCACGATATTTTTTGCCGGCAAAATCCCCCACTGCCTTGAATCAGAACTTGCCTGACGGTTGTCTCCCAAAACAAAATACTCCCTGTTTTTTAGATTAACAGCCATATCCCCGCGGGTAAAAATTGTTTCCGGCAAATAAAGCGATTCATCCAGCGCGACATCGTTAATGAAAACCGCGCCGTCTTTAATCTCAATTTTTTCATTGGGCAAACCGATTATCCTCTTGATGTAATACTGGCTTTCATCAAGAGGATAGTTAAAGACAACTACATCGCCCCTTTTTGGCTGGTCAATCCGATAACCAATCTCGTTGATAACCAGATATTGGCCATTGTCAAAATTGGGTTCCATTGAGGCCCCGCGGACAAAAAACGGCTGGACGAGGTAATATCTTACCGGAATAATAATCGCCAAAGAAACAATGACTATCTTTGCCGTTTCCCAAACAAAAAGAAGTATTTTTTTCATCTGGTTAGAAATTCTTGATTATTGTTTTCTATATATTTCTAACTCTAACTCATTTGGCAAAAAAAATCAAATTTGATATACTTTCAGAATGAATTGGCTGGATAAGAAAACCGGAAAAGAAAAAAGGAAGATTGTTCTAATCGCCTTGTTCTCCTTTCTTTTTGTTTTGTTTATTCTATATAAAATAACTCCGGCTTCCTTGGTTGAGATATATCCAAGTCAAAAAACAGAAAACGCCAAGATAGAAAGGAAGATTGTTTTTCAAAATATTCCGCTATTAAATGAATCTGAAGACAAACCGCTGAAAGAAAATATTTTAGTTCTCGGCCGAGCCGGGCAAGGATACGCCGGCGGAAATTTAACCGACACAATTCTCTTAGTTCACATAAGTCAATTTGACTCGGTTAAAAAATCGGCCTTAATTTCACTGCCCAGGGATCTATTGGTCAGAATACCAGAAAGCCAGTCCTGGAGAAAGATAAATTCGCTCTACGCTTTAGTTGGCATTAACGGGCTTAAAAATAAAATAGAAGAAATCACCGGGTTATCTGTTGACCGCTATATTGTCGTTGACCTCGCCGTCGTGGAAGAAATCATCAATCTGATTGACGGTCTTAATGTTTATGTCAAAGAAGATATCAATGATCCGTATTTTCCCGGCCCCAACTATACTTACCAAACCTTTAACCTTTCGGCGGGCTGGAGATACTTGGACGGCCCGACTGCTTTAAGGTATATCCGGACCCGCTATACCTCGCCTAACGGCGACTTTGACCGAATGACCCGCCAGCAGCAAGTTATCCAGTTGCTCAAACAGAAAGTTCTTGCCCTTAATCCTTTATGGGATTTCCCAACCTATTTAAAAATATTTGACTCCTTGAATAAGCATATTGAAACCGACTTGTCTATTTTGGAAATGAAAACTCTCTACCAGATAGTCAAAGAGATCGGCGCCGATCAAATAAAAAGCGGGGTTATAGACGAAAAAAATACCGAATTGCTTACTGGCGGCCAAGTTCCTCTTGGAGAACAAACGGCCTCGGTCGTATATCCGAAGGCCGGACAGGAAAATTACAGCGTAATTAAAGATTTCATCAAAAAAATATTAGAGTAAACCTTCTATATTATGAAGCTAATTGTTGGTTTGGGTAATCCGGAAAAAAAATACGAGAAAACCCGCCATAATCTTGGCTGGCGGGTAGTTGATTGTTTATCCGAAAAAACTGGAATTAAGAATTTTAAAAAAGAAAATAAATTCAACGCCTTTGTCGCTATCGGTGAATTCAGCGGGCAAAAGATTATTTTAGCCAAGCCGCTTTTATATATGAACAATTCCGGCCAAAGCGTCAGAGCAATATCTGACTATTTTAAAATCGTTCCCGAAGATATTATTGTTGTTCACGATGAAATTGATCTGCCGCTGGGCGAAATAAAAATCCAGGAGAATATAAGTTCAGCCGGGCATAAGGGAGTCCAGTCCATTATTGACCGCTTGAAAACAAACGAATTTAAAAGGGTTCGCCTAGGAATAAGACCGAACCAAGAAATAATTCAAAAGACAGAAGAATTTATTTTGGAAGAATTCAGCCAAGAAGAAGAAAAAATCGTTGAAGAAGAAATAAAGAAAGCCGCTCAATTGGTTATGGCGGCCCTTTCGTCCAATCCCTGTTAGCCCACCCAGAAAGCGTCAGAGATAGATTCGCCGAAGCGAAATATCTCCGATCTTTGGCCACCCGAATTAGGAGGGATTATTCGGATATCGGCCGCTTCCTGAGAAGGCCAATAGGAATCAGACAATACAAAATACTATAAAAACCAACTGGCGTTGTCAACCCCGCGCCTTTCTTGGAGGCAATTTCCTTCAAGAAGGGCCGGGCTAAAGAAAAATGACCTATCTAAAAGAAGATAAATATTTCCATGCTTTTAATCTTACCGGCGGCGTCGGACCGGTTAGCTTTAAAAAAATATTAAACCATTTTAGGTCGTTAAAAGACGCTTGGCGGGCAAACGCCGGCGAATACGCCCGGACCGGCATAAGCCAATCAATTATAGACGAAATACAAAAGAAAAGGATAAAAATCAATCCGGACCGGGAATTAGAAAAAATTTCCGGACAGAATATCGGAATTATCAGCATAAAAAACAAAGAATACCCGAAATTATTAAAAGAGATTTATGCGCCGCCGGCGCTTTTATACATTCGCGGCCGGTTCGCCCCGTCAGATAAGCTAAGTCTAGGCGTCGTCGGACCGAGAAAAGTTTCTCTTTATGGAAAACAAATCACTCCCTTGCTAGTGGCCGATATTTGTCAAAAAGGTCTGACTATTGTCAGCGGGTTGGCCAAGGGAGTAGATACTCTGGCGCACCAAACAGCTCTTGAAAACGGAAGTAGAACTATCGCCGTTCTGGGTTCGGGCATTGATTCAAAAAGTATTTATCCTCGTTCCAATACGCGGTTAGCCGAGAAAATTATTCAAACTGGGGCTGTCATCAGCGAATATCCTCCCGGCGCAAAACCGTTCGCCCAAAACTTTCCTCAGCGCAACAGAATTATTTCCGGACTGTGCCTGGGCGTTATCGTTATTGAAGCCAGAGAAAAAAGCGGCGCCTTGATTACCGCTGGAAACGCCCTGGAGCAAAACCGAGAAGTTTTTGCCGTTCCTGGCTCTATTATCAGCCCGAATTCCACCGGAACAAATAATTTAATTAAGCTTGGAGCAAAATTAGTCAGCTGCGCCAAAGACGTTTTTGAGGAGCTTCACTTAGATTATTCCAGACAGACAAAGACCAAAAATAATCGGGCGGAAAATAAAGAGGAGGAGTTTATCTTAGGGCGTCTCTCTCAAAAACCCCTCCACATTGACAAAATCATCAACCAAACTAAACTATCAACAGCTAAAACCATTTCAACTCTGACCATCTTAGAGATGAAGGGCCGAGTCAGAAATCTGGGAGGAAATAATTACGTGATTAACTAACACTATGAATCTTGTTATTGTTGAAAGTCCAACTAAATCAAAAACTATCGCTAAGTTTTTAGGTCGCCAATATTCGGTCAAATCATCCTTTGGCCATATCCGCGATTTGCCGGAAAAGGAACTTGGCATTGATGTAGAAAACGACTTCAAGCCAAAATATGTTATCCCTCCAAAAGCCAAAGAAGCGGCCAGAGAATTGAAAAAATCCGCCAAGAAGGCCGATTTAATTATTCTGGCCACCGACGAAGATAGAGAGGGAGAAGCCATTGCCTGGCACATTCTCCATATTTTGAAATCACCTAAATCGCCGATAAAATACCAGAGAATCGTTTTCCACGAAATCACCCAAAAAGCGATTGAACAGGCAATTAAAAATCCGCGCCAAATTGACATTAATCTGGTCAATGCCCAGCAGGCCAGAAGAATCTTAGACCGATTGGTCGGCTATAAACTTTCCCCTTTTCTTTGGAAAAAAGTAGTCAGAGGGCTTTCGGCCGGCCGAGTCCAGTCTGTCGCCGTCCGCCTGATTGTTGACAAAGAAAGAGAAATAAGCGCCTTTAGTCCCCAAGAATACTGGAGTATTGAAGCAAACCTCAAAAAGGAAAAAGGCAAAGACGCTTTTGTCGCCCGACTAATCAAACAAAACAAAAAAGCCATTCCGAAATTGGGCGTCAAAGACAAGGAACAAGCCGATAAAATACTGGCGGCGCTGAAGGACGCCCGGTACCGGGTCGCAAACATTGCCAGCAAGGAGACAAAAAAATATCCCAGTCCGCCTTTTACCACCAGCACTCTCCAGCAAGAAGCCATTAGAAAACTTGGTTTTTCCGCCGAACAAACGATGCGGCTCGCCCAACAACTTTACGAAACCGGACTGATTACTTACCATCGCACCGATTCTTTGAATATCTCCGCCGAAGCGCTTCAAAGCGCTCAAGAGTTTATCGCCAAAAAATTCGGCCAGAAATATTCCGAAGGAATAAAGATATATAAAACCAAATCAAAAGGCGCTCAAGAAGCCCACGAAGCAGTCAGACCGACTAAAGCAGAGAGAGATCCGGAAAAAATAAAACGGCCCTTGGACAAAAGACAGCTCAAGCTCTACGACCTTATCTGGAGAAGATTTATCGCCTCTCAAATGGCTTCTTCCGTTGTTGACTCCACCGCCGTTGACATCGAGGCCAAACCCGACTCAACTAATTCATATATTTTCAGAGCGACCGGTTCGGTTATTAAATTTGACGGATTTCTAAAAATCTATCTGTCGGCTGGCCAGGCGGGTCCGGCCAAAACAAAGGAAAATACCCTGCCGAAACTCTCCGAAAATGAAATCTTAGAACTGGTCAAACTGATTACCCAACAACATTTCACCAAACCGCCGGCCAGATACACCGAGGCCTCTTTGGTTAAGACGCTGGAAGAATACGGTATCGGCCGGCCGTCAACCTACGCTCCGATTATCTCAACTATCCAAAAGCGCGGTTATGTTCAAAAAGACGAACAAAAAAGATTTGTCCCGAAAGAAATCGGGTTCATCGTCATTGACCTTTTGAAGGAGAATTTTTCCCAAATCGTTGATGTCAAATTTACCGCCGAGATGGAAAAAGAGCTGGACAAAATCGCCCAGGGCAAAAAAAACTGGCTCGAAGCGCTAAAAGAATTTTACCAGCCCTTCCATGAAAACCTGACTAAAAAATATAAAGAAGTAGAAAAGAAAAAATTAGAAGAGCCAACCGATAAAATTTGCCCGAAATGCGGCAGTCCGATGGTGATAAAAATGGGACGCTTCGGCAAATTTTATTCCTGTTTGGCTTTTCCCAAGTGCAAACATTTGGAAGCGATTGTTAATTCCACCGGCGTCAAATGCCCGGAATGCCAAAAAGGAAACATTGTTGAGAGAAAAACCAGGAAGGGAAAAATATTTTATTCCTGTTCGCGCTATCCAAAATGCAAATACGCGCTTTGGGACAAGCCGATTGACGCCAAATGTCCCAAGTGCGGCTCTCTGCTAACTGAAAAAGGCAACAAAATCAAATGTTCTAATAAGGAATGCGGTTATCAAAGAGAAAAAGAGTAAATATCTATGCCATCCACTATCAAAGACATTTTAGACGAGTTTAAAAAACACCACTCATTTGACAGCGCTAAAGTCATTGAGCGGGCCTATCAATTTGCCGAAAAGGCCCATCGCGGCCAAAAAAGAAAATCAGGCGAGGACTATATCTACCATTGTCTTGAAACCGCCATGACTCTGGCTAAATTAAAAATGGACGCCGAGACAATTGCCGCCGGCCTGCTTCATGATGTTTTAGACGACACCAAAACCTCTTCCGGCCAATTAAGAAAAAAATTCGGGGAAAACATCCTAAACTTAGTCAAAGGCATCTGTAAGGTGGGAAAAATTAAATACCACGGCAAAGAAAGAATGGTGGAAAATCTGAGAAAACTGTTTCTGGCGATGGCCAAAGACATTCGGGTTATCCTGATAAAATTGTCTGACCGGCTTCATAATATGGAAACCTTAGACGCCTTGCCGGAAGAAAAACAGAAAAGAATCGCCTTGGAAACACTGGAAATTTATGCTCCCATCGCTAATCGTCTGGGCATCCGCGAAATCGGCGGCGATTTGGAAGACCTGGCCTTCAAATATGTTTACCCAAAAGAATATCAAGAAGTAGTCAAACGAGTAAAAGACCGATACATCAAAGGCAAAGAATATCTTAAAAAAATTACTCCGATTGTTAAAAAAAACTTAACGAGAAAAAATGTGCGAGTGATAGAAATTCACGCTCGGACCAAGCACTATTACAGTTTGTACCGAAAACTTCTCCGTTATGATATGGACTGGCACAAAATTTATGATATTGTTGCGCTAAGAATCATTGTCCCAGACATTGAAAGTTGTTATGCCGCCTTGGGAGTAATCCATAAAAAATGGAAGCCGCTTATCGGCCGAATCAAGGACTATATCGCTATTTCCAAGCCAAACGGCTACCAGTCGCTTCATACCACCGTTTTTTGCCAGGGAGGAAAAATTACCGAATTTCAAATCAGAACTCCTCAGATGCATCAGGAATCGGAATACGGCATCGCCGCCCATTGGTATTACAGCGAAGAAAAGGGTCTTAAATCATATATCAAGAGAAAAATCCTCCATCAAAAGCCAGAAAGAGAATTTAAAAAAGAATTATCTTGGGTCAAACAACTCCAGGAATGGCAAAACGAGAAATTTTCTTCGCCGGAAGAATTCATTGATTCGCTTAAAATTGATTTTCTTAAGGACCGCATCTTTGTCTTTACTCCCAAGGGCGATATTATTGATCTGCCGGAAGGAGCTATTCCAATTGATTTCGCCTACGAAATCCATACCGATGTCGGCAACCAGTGCGCCGGAGCGAAAGTTGATGAAAAACTAGTGCCTCTGTCGCGGCCTTTGCAAAACGGCGAAGTCGTAGAAATCATCACTCAAAAAAACAAGAAGCCAAATAGAGATTGGCTTCAAATCGTCAAAACCAATGCGGCAAAAAGCAAAATCAAGGCCTGGTTTAAAAAAAATTAAAGGCCGGCGAAAAGGAAATCAGTTTTGAGAAAGCAGATAGACCAGTCGGTCTAGTTCTTCCTGGGTAACAAATTCAATCCTAATATTACCCAGGTCTCCCCTTTTAGTGATGCTGACGCGCCGACCGCCCAAAATTTCTTTTAACTCGCTCTCTATTTTCTTGAACAGAGGATTTTTTGGTCCGGTCCCGCCCGGCGTCGCCGGTCTAGCCACTCTTCTGGCCAAATCTTCCGTCCGGCGCACAGACAGGCTCTCTTTTAAAACCCGACGAAATATCGGCAGTCGAGCCACCGGCTTGGCTAAAAGTATCGCTCTGGCATGCCCTTCGCTGAATTTCCCGCCGACAATGGCGTCTTGGACTTCCTGCGGCAAGCCCAAGATGCGCAGAGCGTTGGAAATGGTGCTTCTATCTTTGCCTATTTTTTTGGCGATTTCATGGTGTTTTAAACCAAATCGGTCCTGCAACTGTTTGTAGGCCAGAGCCGTCTCAATGGCATTGAGGTTTTTCCTCTGGATGTTTTCAACCAGCGCGATTTCCAGTTTTTGATGGGCGGAGCTGTCACGGATAATAACCGGTACACTCGGCAAGCCGGCCAGTTTTGCCGCTCGCCATCTTCTTTCGCCGGCGATTATTTCGTATTCAACCTGCCGTCCGCGCTCGCTTGGTTTCTCAATTTTGGAAACCAGGAGCGGCTGTAAGATGCCGTGCTCTCTGATTGAATCGGCCAAATCTTTGAGCGCTTCAACGCCGACATCTTTTCTCGGCTGATTGGAATTTGGCCTGATTTTATCAATTTCAATATTAAAAATGCTTTCCTTTTTATCTCTGTTTCTGCTCTCGCCCAAACCGGACGGACTTTTTCTCCCCTTTAAAAATCCGCTTATTCTTGATTCTTTCTTGGGAATAAGGGATTGTAAGCCCTTGCCTAACGCTGATTTCATATTTTCCCTGCCTGGCGGAAACAACTGGTGAATACAAGAGTATATTCGCCTGATTTTCCCGCCGCGCAGCTATTTTTTTTTGTCAAGTTGAATTATTTCCTTGGCCAATTGATAATAAGCCCGGGCGCCCCTGGAACGGGGATCATATTGAAGAATCGTCTGACCAAAACCGGGCGCTTCGGCTAACCGGATACAGCGTGGAATCACCGTCTCAAAGACATAGGCGGGGAAATTCCGCTCCACCTCTTTTTTAACCTGGCGCGCCAGACGGTTACGACGGTCATACATAGTCAAAAGCGCTCCCTTGATTTTTATCGGGCTGTCCAAATTCTCTTGGACAAGTTCAATCGTCTTTAACAGCTGACCCAAGCCCTCTAAGGCAAAATACTCACACTGGACCGGAATAATCACTTCGTCGGCCGCCACCAAGCCGTTAATAGTCAGTAGCCCCAAACTGGGCGGACAATCAATCAAAATATAGTCATAATTGGTTCGTATTCGGCGCAGCAGTTCGTAAAGTTTGAATTCCCGATTGGCCGCGCTGACCAATTCAATCGTGGCGCCGGCCAAATCGGAAGACGAAGGAATAACGTCATAGCCCAAAATGCCGGTTTTCTTGACTACTTCTTCCGGCAATAAGCCGCCGGCTAAGGAGTGATACAAACTCAAAGAAACATTTCTCGGCTCTATCCCTAACCCGGAAGTAGCATTGGCCTGCGGGTCAACATCAACCAAAAGCACATATTTGCCTAAAGCGGCCAGATAACTCAAAACATTGATTACAGAGGTTGTTTTCCCGGTACCCCCTTTTTGGTTGATAACTGAAATTATTCTGGCCATTGCTTATCCTTTATTTTTTTAACACATCTCTCAATATCATTGATTTCCTCTTCCCACAACTCAACTACCTTATGACCGCATTTTTCTAAGTAAGATTTCTTTGATAAATCCTTTGTTTTAATTTTGGGAAGAGTGTGCCAGTACCTACCGAACGCCTCAACGACTAAATTATATTTCGGCAAGAAAGCATCGACAACAAATTTATTATACATCGGATATTGAGGGATGTAATCAATGCCATGTTTGTCTAACCCATCGTAAAGTTTCTTTTCAAGATTATTAATTCTATTACGACCGACTTTACTAAGATAAGATAATCTATTTACCTGCAACTTCCTCATTTTCGCTTTGGACGAATCTAAAGAGCAGGATTCTTTTGTTGTTCTTACCCAACTTTTCCCCTTAATTCTGTTTTTTATCACATCAATACTCACATTCATAATACTCGCTATTTCACTGCCATTTTTCTTTTCTTTTACATAAAGACGGAAAATTTCATTTACATCTACATTTTGCTTGTTCGGAGGAACAACACCAATTTTAGCCAAACTCATTTTTCTTCTAACCTCTTCTGAAAATTCTTTACCCTTATTCCATGGAATTCGTCCTATGTTCTCGTGTCCTTTGATAAATAAACAATAAATATTTCCTCTTTTATTAGTAAATCGGCCGCACCCACAAGCGCACTTTCGAGGTTCATGAATCTCTGGATTATAGCCACCGGCTCCTCTTTTTGCATGCCCTTGAATAGAATTACTCACCTGATAAGTAAAACCTCCCTTGCTTTTGTAGTAATATTTATGAACTTTCGTGTATTGACCGCATCCACATAAACACAACTTGGGCTTAAATTTGGTTTTGCCCCTATTCCAAGCAACTCTTTTTTGTCGTTTTTTAACCTCCATCTATCTTATTATACCTAAATCTGTTTTAATTGACAACAAGCCCTTTTTTAGAGAGAATGATAATAAGCCGACGTGATGAAATTGGCAAACATGCAGCACTCAAAATGCTGTGGGCGCAAGCCCTTGTGGGTTCAACTCCCACCGTCGGCACAATGTCAAAACACCCCGCAAAAAGAATTGAATCTCTGCGGAAGAAACGCGGTCTGTCGCAAGAAAAATTAGCTCGGCTGGCTGATGTTTCCAATAATACCATTATCAAAGGGGAAAGAAAAACAAGAAATGGAAAAACTTAAGGAAGAAATAGAAAATTTAAAAAATCAGAAACCCCAGATTATTAAAGAAATTCCATCAAAAAATTCAGAAAATCAAAAGAATCAACAATCGTCAAATATCCCTTCTCAACCCTCTCAATCTGTGGACATTTCTTCGGTTATAGATAAATGGAAGCCATCAGTAGCTTATATAAAATGCGATTTTTTCAATAAAGACGAAACATATGCTTTTAGTGAAGCTGGCTCCGGAACGCTATTCGGATTTTCTGATGGCGTTGGCATCCAAACTAATAAACATGTTATTTCAAGGCAATTACCCCTCACGGGAGGTTTGGCTACGCCGGATTATTGTACTGTCAAATTTCTTGGGAACAGTAAGTTATATTATGTTTACCATCATACAACAAGCGGTGTTTTTAATATGCAAGCCGCTGGTGATGAATCTGATGGTGCGCGTTTAATTATTAGAGAATCCGATAATTTTATTGCTAATCTTCTCTTACAACAAGGATTTTATTGCAAGCGTAAACCTTCTTTAGGAGAATCAATAGTAATTTTAGGATATCCTAGCATAGGGTCACAAACGGATATTACGGCTACCGAGGGTATAATTTCTAGCTACGAGTATAGTGTTAATGCCGGTAATTATTATGTAACATCTGCAAAAGTAGAGCACGGCAATTCCGGTGGGGCAGCTATATTAGTAAAGGATAATTGTTATTTAGGCATTCCAACCTTTGCTCAAATTGGAGAAATTGAATCATTGGCAAGGATTTTAGATGAACCAGGATTATTAAAATAACAGGAATAAACAAAGATAAAAATAAAAGAAAAAATAAAATGGATTCTTTTACTCAAAAACAAATTGAAGAAATAAATGTTGTCAAAAGATATCTGCAAAACGAAGGTTTAAATTTTAAAGAAAAAGATATTAAATCAAATCCGGTTGAAGACAATCCCGTTGATGTCTTTTGGGAAGATAAAAAAATTCAAGTGGTTTTTGCTGATGGGAA
>Ga0100399_1000491_pt1 | contig 27599 bp, 23 predicted proteins | sample CryGeymeta201523_FD_81545 | JGI IMG/M metagenome (GOLD analysis project Ga0100399, IMG submission 81545) | Groundwater microbial communities from Crystal Geyser aquifers in Utah, USA - Crystal Geyser metaG 2015-23 | ecosystem: Environmental > Aquatic > Deep subsurface > Groundwater | place: USA...
CGGGTTGAGGCCGCAGCCCCGGGTTTCGCCGGCACTGCGTGCCTCGGGTTTCGCCGGCACTGCGTGCCCCGGGCTTCGCCGGCACTGCGTGCCCCGGGTTTCGCCGCTGCGCGGCTGTAACCCGGGCTACGACGGCGGTTTGGTGGTGGTGGTGGTGGTGGTGGTGGTGGTGGTGGTGGTGGTGGTGGTGGTGGTGGTGGTGGTGTAGCCCGGGTTGAGGCCGCAGCCGAAACCCGGGAACCTGGTGGTAACCGTTCAGCCGTTCGCCGCAGCGTCTGGCTCAGCCGCCGGATAACGCCTGCTTGTCGGTTACCACCTGGTTATCCAGCGAAAATATCACCGGCACCAGCACCGTACCCTCGACCGGCCTGCCGTTCTGCGCCGCCGGGTTGAAGCGCCACGTTTGCACCGCGTCGATTGCGGCCTGTTCCAGCGCCGGGCTTGCCGTTGACTTGTGGATCACGATATCGCTCGGCGTCCCATCGGCAAGCACGCGCACCTTGAGCACCACGGTGCCCTGCTCCCTGGCTTTCAGCGAAGCCCCTGGATAGATCGGTGGAAACTGCGTCCGGAAGCTGACTGCTTCGCTTGCGTTCGCATCGGCCGCTGTCTCTGCCGACGCCGCCGGTTGTGGTTGCAGCGCCCAGGCTGCGGCGGTGACCGCTCCGGCCAGCAACACAATGGCAATGCGACCAAGGCGAATACGGAACTTCGATAACGCGTGCTGTTGAATCATGGTGATGCGCTCCTTGAGCGGGTGGGAACCGAAACCCTGACAACCGAGCGGCAGGCGCTCGCGCAGGCATTGGGAATTGAGCAGCGCCGCGCCATAACGGCGGCGCTGGCGCGGGTGTGCGGCGAGCACGCCGGCATCGCAGGCCAATTCCTGATCGCGCCAGAACAGCGGCAATGCGATCACCAGCAGCGGGTTGAACCAGTACAGGCAACGCACAATTGCCGCGAGCAGATTGGCGAGGTGGTCGCCGCGGCGCAGGTGCTCGCGCTCGTGGGCGATGACCAGGCGCTGCTGATCGGCGTCGTACCGCGTGGCAAAATCAGCCGGCAACACAATGCGCGTGCGCAGCACGCCAACCAGCGCCGGCAAACCGGCGTTGACCGTTGCCTGCACGCAGCCATCGCCAACCTCACGCAACGGGCCGAGTGCGCACACGAAGCGCCGCTGCTGCCAGCCGATCCAAGCCATCATTGCCACCGTGCCGAGCAGCCAGATCGCCAGCCACACAGTGCTCGCCGAGCCCGTTGCCGGTACATCGACCATCGCCGATAACGGGCTCGCAGGTACCAGCCCCAGTGTCGGGCTGCCGCTGAAATGGACTGGCGCCGGCAGCAGCGCCGCAATCATCGCCAGCGGCGGCAGGCTCCACAGGCCGTAAGCGCTACGCGCGCCAAATGCGGCGCGCAGCGGACGACGCAGCAGCAACACGATCAGCAGCGCGGCGCTCGACACTGCCGTGGTGGCCAATACCAACGCGACAACATCATTGTTCATCGTCCATCCCCTCGATCAACTTGCGCAGTTCGGCGATGTCGCCGGGGCTGAGTTTGCGATGCTGACAAAAATGCGCCACCAGCGGCGCCACCCGGCCATCAAAGAGGCGATCGAGCAGGCCGGTGCTTTGCTGCTGCAGCCAGTCTTCGCGGCTCAACTTCGGCGCGTAAAGAAAGCGGCGGCCGTCGCGCTCGGCAACAACGGCGCCTTTGCGCAGCAGGCGATTGAGTAAGGTTTTGACCGTACTGAACGCCCAGCCCTGTTCGCCAGCCAGAGCAGACAGCACTTCCTCGGCAGTACGCGGACTGTGCTGCCACAGCACCTGCATGACGATGCTTTCGGCATCGGAGATTGGGATATCGTTTACGTTCGTAATCATTAACTCAGATTACACGTGTAATCGCAGTTGTCAAGTCTCCTCCGGCGATGTGCTGATTACGCTGTCATTGCGAGGAGCGAAGCGACGCGGCAACCCAGACCGTTCTGCTCCATGAATAAAAACACTGGATTGCTTCGCTCCGCTCGCAATGACGAACAATGGGCCTGTGTGTTGCCACCGCAACACGCCGCGCCATGACCCCGGATGGGGCTGGTTCTGAGGCCCGTCGGTTCCATGCCGGTTCCCTTCGCTCGCAGCTCCGGGCGATACTCGCGCCATGACTATCTCGCCGATTTGCCTGGATTCGCTCGACGCCGCTGTCGATTTGCTGCTCACCCGCACCGGCAACAGCCTGCGCATGGCCGCGCCATTGGGGCTGGGCAAGCCACATCGCTTGCTCAACGCGATCACGCGGCGGGTAACGGCACAGCCGGAACTCAGCCTGAAGCTCTACACCGCACTGTCGCTGACGCCGCCAACGCCACGCAGCGACATCGAAAGACGCTTCCTCGGCCCGTTCCTGGCGCGCCATTTTGGTGCGGACTTCCCGGTGTTGGACTATGCGCTGGCAATGCGCCGCAATAACTTGCCGGCGAATATCGAGGTCGAGGAGTTCTATTTCCAATCCGGCGGATTGCTGGGCGCTGGCCATGCACAACGTCACTACAACAACCTCAACTACACCCATGTTGCGCGTGCGGTGGCCGAGCGCGGCGTCAACGTGCTGGTGCAGTTGGTCGCACGCGAGCCCGGTGGCCAGCGGCTCAGCTTGAGCTGCAACCCCGATCTCACCCTGGACTTGCTCGACGAACTTGCCGCCATGGGCCTGCCGCGGCCGCTGATCATCGCCGAGGTGCATCCGGATTTGCCGTTCATGGATGGCCACGCCGCGCTCGACCCCGGTTTCTTCGATGCGATACTCGACTTGCCCGGCCCGGCGCCGCAATTGTTCGCGTTACCGCGCGAACCGGTAAGCGATGCCGACTATGCGATCGGCCTGTATGCCAGCACCCTGGTGCGTGATGGCGGTTCACTGCAGATCGGCATCGGCACGCTGTCCGATGCGCTGAGCCACGCACTGATCCTGCGCCATACCCGCAACGACACCTATCGCGCCCTGATCAAGTCGCTTTGGCCAGACGTGGAAAGCTCACCGATCGTCTGCCGCTGGGGCGGGCTCGGGCCGTTTGAACAGGGTCTGTTCGGCGCCAGCGAAATGGTGATGGATGGCTTCATGCACCTGATCGAGGCTGGCGTGATCAAGCGCCGTGTGCTCGATGACCAGGCGCTGATGCAGCGGCTGTACGACCATCGCGCCAGTGATGCCGATCTGACCCGCATCGAAAGCGAGGGCCAGTACCTGCACGGCGGTTTTTTCCTCGGCTCCAAAGACCTGTACCGCTGGCTGCGCGAACTGCCGCCGCAGCAGCGCCAGCGCATCGGCATGACCCGCATTTCCAACATCAACGAGTTGTACGGCAACCAGGAAACCCTGGAACGCCTGCAACGGCGCGAGGCGCGCTTCTTCAACAGCTGCATGATGATGAACCTGCTCGGCGCCGCCACCTCTGATGCGCTGGACAACGGCCAGGTGGTGTCCGGTGTCGGCGGCCAGTACAACTTCGTGGCGATGGCACACGCGTTGCGCGAAAGCCGCTCGGCGCTGATGCTGCGTGCGCTGCGCGAGAGCGGCGGCAAAACCGGCTCGAACGTGGTCTGGAATTACGGCCACACCACCATCCCGCGCCATTTGCGCGATGTGGTTATCACCGAATATGGCATCGCCGACCTGCGCGGCCGCAGCGACGAGGTTTGCATTCGCACCATGCTGGCAATCAGCGATACGCGGTTTCAACCGGCGTTGGCGCAAAGCGCGATTGCCGCGGGCAAGCTGGCTGCTGATTGGCAGGCCGACAGCACGCATTGCGCCAATTCGCCCGAGCGCATCGCGCAGGTACTGGCGCCCTTTCGCGCCGGTGGCGACTTGCCCGACTACCCACTGGGCAGCGATTTCACGGCGGTGGAGCAACGGCTGGTGAAGGCGCTGGGCTGGCTCAAGCGCAATACCGCCACGCCGACGCTGAAGCTCGTCACGATCAGCCAGGCGCTGTTTACGCCTTCACCCAACGACGGCGAAGCGCTGGCACGGATGGGGCTGAGCGCGCCATCGGGTATCCGCGAACGCGTGCTGGCAGGTCTGCTGCGCTTCGCGCTGAGCCAGCGGTAATCGGCGGCATGACGCCAACCACCGATTTTGACCATGATCAATGCACGCGGCGGCGACAACCACGAAACTAACCTCAGTCCCCAACGTACCGATGAGGTTGTACCCGTGAAATTACTCCCCCTCTCACTGCTCGCCGCTGCCCTTGCGCTTGGCGCCATCACCAACGCACACGCCGAAGACTGGTTCGTCCGTTTCGGCCCGACCGTGGTCGATCCCAAGAGCGGCAACGGCAGCCTCGCCGGTGGCGCCCTGCAAACCGACATCAAAAGCCAGACCGCACTGGGCTTTACCCTCGGCTACCACTACACACCCAACTGGGCCGTGGAGTTGCTGGCATCCACCCCGTTCGAGCACTCGGTGCAGCTCAACGGCGACACCGCACTGGATTTCAAGCACCTGCCGCCGACGCTGAGCTTGCAGTATTACTTTTTGCCGGAAGGCAAGGTCAATCCATTCCTCGGGCTCGGCGTGAACTACACCCTGACCTTCAGCGAGAAGGAGCGCGGCGCACTGGCCGGCACCAACACCAAGGTCGGCAACTCGTTCGGTATCGCTGCACAGGGCGGCTTGGTGTTCAAGATTGCCGACCAGTGGGATATCGCTGCCGATATCCGCTGGATCGACCTCGACGCCAGCGTGAAAGTGAACGGCGCCAAGGTCGGCACCACCCACGTCGACCCCTTGGTCTACGGCTTGCACTTGGGTTACCGCTTCTGATTGCAATCGCATCCCCTGCCCGAGCCCTCTCCCTCGGGCCTCGCGCCACACCCCGGTGTGGCGCTTTTTTTTTGTGCTGCATTCACGATTGCCACCGCATCCCCCTGTGTCGCAGGCGCGGCGTGGTTACGGTGCGCGAACCGGCCGCGCCAGCGACACCCCGCTGCAATGCCGAGTTCAAAGGGTTTTCGGACACTGGCGGATGGGCTGAAGCGGCGATTTGGTGCCCGGAGCCGGAGTCGAACCGGCATCGCCTTGCGGCGGGGGGATTTTAAGTCCCCTGCGTCTACCCATTTCGCCATCCGGGCGTGCCGATAGCCTACTGCAATCGCTGGGCTTGCGCGTTGCCAAAACGCAAACGGGCTGCCCAAGGGCAGCCCGATGTGCGTTATCTGGAGGCCAGGGTCGGAATCGAACCGGCGTACGCGGCTTTGCAGGCCGCTGCATGACCACTCTGCCACCTGGCCTCGTTACACCTAAAAAACAAAACCTCGGCTGCCGGCTGACAGATCGAGGTTTGCTTTGCAAATCTGGAGCGGGAAACGAGACTCGAACTCGCGACCCCGACCTTGGCAAGGTCGTGCTCTACCAACTGAGCTATTCCCGCGTTAGACGGACAATTCTACGGTTTATCGAAGTTCTGTCAATACCCAATGGCCATCAGCGTGCATTATCGGCACGCATCGCCGGCCATGCGGCATGGATGTACAACGCACCGGACCACAGCGTCAGCACGGCGGCCACGGCAAGCAGCCACTCACCAATCTTGAATACCGGCACGCCGGCCAGATCGGCGCGATACAGCAGGCAGATCAATGCCACCATCTGCACAATGGTCTTGATCTTGCCGATCAAGGCGACGCGCACCCGTGCGCTCTGCCCGATCGCCGCCATCCACTCGCGCAAGGCCGAAATGGTGATCTCGCGGCTGACGATAATGGCCGCCCACAGCGCCATCCACACGGTGGCATGCGCCTGCACGATGATGAACAGGGCAACGGTAACCGCCAGTTTGTCGGCTACCGGATCGAGAAATGCACCGAACGCCGAGTACATGCCGTAGCGCCGTGCGATCCAGCCATCGAGCCAGTCGGTGAGCGCGCCGGCGCCAAACACCGCAGCAGCGGCGAAATTGGTCCATGAGTAAGGCAGATAGAACACGATCACCATCACCGGAATCAGCGCGATGCGCAACAGCGTCAGCAGGGTCGGGATGGTCAATCGCATGGGTCACCTGAGTTCGTTGGCGCGGGCACCTCAGCGAGCCCGTGCAGGCCAGCATAAATGCGTTTGGCCAATGCTGCATGGATTCCCTCGACCCGCGCAATCTCTTCGGCGCCAGCGCGCTTCAAGCCGGCCAGCCCGCCAAAGTGTTTGAGCAATGCAGCGCGCCGGCGTGGGCCGATACCGGCGATGTCCTGAAGGGTACTGGTAACCCTCGCCTTCTGCCGCTTGCCGCGATGCCCGGTGATGGCAAAACGATGCGCTTCATCGCGAATCTGCTGCACCAGTTGCAGTGCCGGCGATGCCGCGCCAGGCTGGCAGTGGCGGCCATCAGGCAGGATCAAGGTTTCGTCGCCCGGACGACGCGCCTCGCCCTTGGCCACACCCACCACCAGCAATCCGCACACCCCGAGATCGGCCAGCACCGCGTGGGCCTGCGTCAACTGCCCCTTGCCACCGTCGATGAACAGGATATCGGGGACGACGCCATCCTCTATCGCACGCCGAAAACGGCGCTCCAATGCCTGATGCATGGCGGCGTAATCATCGCCCGGGGTGATGCCGCTGATGTTGTAGCGGCGATATTGGCCACGCACCGGTCCATTGCCATCGAACACCACGCACGATGCCACGGTTGCCTCGCCACCGGTATGGCTGATGTCGAAACATTCCATGCGCGTCGGCGGCGCCGGCAAACCAAGCAACTGCGCCAGCGCGTCCAGCCGCGCCTTCTGGCTGGCGCTACTGGCCAGCTCGGCAGCCAATGCGGCCTCGGCATTGCGCGTGGTCAGGGCCAGGTAGCCGGCGCGTTCGCCGCGCACCGCGTGCTTGATCTGCACGCGATGACCGGCGGTCTGGGCAAGCACCGTTTCCAGCAAGGCGCTGTCGTCGATCGGGTGGCTGAGCAACAGTTCGCGCGGGGGTCGATGTTCCAAATAATACTGGCAGACGAACGCCGACAGCACCTCGCTGGCGGTTTCGGCACCGTGTACACGGGGGAAAAAGGCGCGCGTGCCCTGATTGACGCCGGCGCGGAACGATTGCAACACCACACAGGCCGTGCCCTGATCGAGCACGCACGCCAGCACATCCATGTTGACCTGCGTTCCATCGACATACTGGCGTGACTGGATGGAACGCAATTCGGCAATCAGATCGCGATGTACCGCTGCCTCTTCAAATGCCAGTTGCGCACTGGCCTGTTCCATCGCGCGTTCCAGATCGGCCACCAGCTCGCTGCTCTGGCCATCCAGAAACAACTCGGCACGGTGCACCGATTGCGCGTAATCCTCGCTGCTGATGAGGCCCACACACGGCGCCGAGCAACGGCCAATCTGGTATTGCAGGCAGGGCCTGGAGCGATTGCGGAACACCGATTCCTCGCACGCGCGCAAGCGGAACAACCGGTGCATGCGCGACAGCGTTTCGCGCACCGCCAGCGAGCTTGGATACGGGCCGAAATACCGCCCCGGCGCGCTGCGCGGGCCGCGGTGCATGCCAATGCGCGGCCATGGCCCGGAAGCAATGACTATCTGCGGATAACTCTTGTCGTCGCGCAGCAGCACGTTGTAGCGCGGTCGCAGCGCCTTGATCAACTGATTTTCCAGCAGCAGTGCCTCGGCCTCGGTGCGGGTGATCGTCACTTCGATGGCCGCGATCTGCGCCACCATCGTGGCGATCCGCAGCGACAGACCGGTGCTGCGGAAGTAGCTGGCAACCCGTGCCCGCAACGATGCCGCCTTGCCCACATACAACACGGCACCATCGCGGGCAATCATGCGATAAACGCCCGGCTCACGGGTGAGGTGGCGCAAAAAAGCGCGCGCATCGAACGGCGCTGGCGTGGCGTCGCGTGTGCTCATTCGCCAATTGGCACGTGCACCGCTTCGCCGGTTTGCGGATCGATGCGCAGCACTTCGTGGGCATCGGTGTTGGCCAGCCACAGCGAGCCGGCACCGACGGCAATGCCCATCGGCTGATGCAGGCGCACGGATACCGGCAAGCGGGTCAGTTCGGCGCTGCCAACCGGCAGCCGGCGCAATGCGTTGTTGTAGGTATCGACGATCCATAGCAGCCCATGCTCGGCGTCGCTGGCGATGGCGGTTGGGTATTGCAGCCGGGCGCTGTCGCGGCCGCCGTCGACGTCACCGAAGTCGTACAGGTCGGCACCAAACAGGGTTGTCACTGCGCGATTTTCAATCTGGATGCTGCGAATGGAGGAGACGCCAGCATCGGTAAAAAACACTTTTTGACCGAGCACGGCGATGCCGGCGGGCTGCGCCAGAATGGCCGCCGTGCCTTTTGCGTCATATCGGCCCAACTCCCCGGAGCCGGCCAAAACCGACAACTCACGCGCACCCAGGTCCAGCACCAGCACCTGATTGGCAGCACTGTTGGCGATATACAGACACTGGTTCTGCGCACAGAGGCCAAGCGGCAGGTCGAGCGCATGGCGCTCGCCGTCGCGACACGAACCGCCGCTGCTCGCGCCCGGCCGGCCGGTACCAAGCACGGTTTCGATGTCACCATCGTGCAGACTGATTTTGCGCAATGCGTGGTTGCCGCTGTCGATGACGTACAGCGCCTCGCGCAACACCACCACCGCCATCGGCCGCCGCAATGCGGCCTCGCCACTACGGCCATCAAGCAGATCGGCATTGCCGGAACCGAACTGGCGCATGATGCGGCCGGCAAAGGTGCACTCCAATACGCGGTGATGGCCACTATCGACCACGTAAAGGTGCTCTGCGGTTACCGCCAGGCCGGTAGGAAAGCGCAGCGGCAGCGGCGGTTCGGAACGCGAAAATATCGGCGCCTCGCCGATCAACAGCAGGTCATCATGTTGATTAAGCAATTCGCTGACGCACGCCTCGATCGGCTCGCCGCGGCCGTCGCCAATCACCACCTCATGCACACTGCCATCGATATCCAGCACCACCAGCGACGGCCACGCCTGCAAATCAAATTGTTGCCACAGCGCAAACTCCAGGTCGCTGGCCACCGGCAGGCCGATACCGAGACGGTTGATCCACTTGCCCAGTACCCGCGGATCGCGCTCCGCGTCGAACTTCGGGCAGTGCACCACGAATGCGCGCACGTGCTCGGGGTGGCGCGCCTGCACCCGACGCACGTCATCGATCAGGTTCTGGCTCCACCCCGAGCCGGCACACACCACGGCAATCAGCACCACCCGCCCGCGTGCGTCAGCCAACGACTGCGCTGGCGCATTCAACCATTGCAGGGATTCAGGGAACTCGCACGGCGTCACGGCATTCATCGCTGCATTGTGGCAGAGCTACCCGGGTTGTGGTCAATCGGCCACTGCCGCAGCGCATCCATGGCGTCGCACAACAGCGAAAATACTGCGCAAAACTGGCTGCTGTCGCCGGAGTACGGATCGGGCACGTCCAGCGCCCCGGCATGGGCGACATGGCGCAGCAACAGATCGCACTGCGCACCGCTGTGGTGCCGACGCAAGGCGCGCAGCACGGCAAGATTGTCGCAATCGGCGCACAGGATCAGATTGAAGCGTGCAAAATCGTCCGCTGTCAACTGGCGTGCGCAGAGCGGAAATATCGGTGCCGTTTTCTGCGGCAACGGCGATCGCACGCGGGTCACGCGCCTGGCCACAATGCCAGTTGCCGGTGCCGGCGGAGTCAAACCGCCACTGCGGCAATGATGCGTGGAAACGATGCCGTGCGGCCCGCTCGGCAGCTATTGCCCATGCTCACGAACAATACGCTGCGCTTTGCATCCCTCATCGCCGGCACTCGGAGCGTTTGCCGTGCAACGCCATTACGGCACGTTTGCCGGCAACGGATAGAACCGCCAGGATGGGGCAAAATCGGCCGCCGGTGGCTGCGCGAGAAGGCGCGCACGCACCATTTCGATCGGCATCGGGCCACCGCGCAGGATGGCATCGTGGAACGCGCGATCGGTCATCTTGCCGCTGCCGACGATCTCGCGCTGCAGCGCCTGCAACTGCAAACCACCGAGCAGGTACCCGGCCTGATACAGCGGCGGATAATCACCGGCAAAACTGCGTCGAACCTCGGCCGCGGCGTTGTCGCGCTCATGGCCGACGCGTTGCACCAGCATCTCGATGGCCTGTTCAGGGCTCACCTTGCCAAGATGAAAGCCGAGTGAAAACAGGATGCGGGCGGCGCGATGGTTGCGCCAGAACAGCATGCCGATGCGCTCTTCCGGGGTGTGCGCAAAGCCCATGTCCCACAGCCGCAACTCCCAGTACAACGACCAGCCTTCGCTCCAGAATGGGGTCTGGAACAACTGCCGCTCGGGGTTGTAACGCTGGCCATAAAAATGCTGCAAGTGATGGCCGGGTATCAGCTCGTGATGCACCACTGCACGCGAAAAGTAGCGGTTGTTGCCGCGCAGCGTCATCAGCTTGCGTTGATGCGCCATTTCTGCGGTTGGCGATGCCACCCACACATCTTCGCCGCCGAGGAAAAACGGTGCTTGCAACTGCGCCTGTGGCGACAGCATGTTCATCCGCCAATCGATGCGCGCCAGCGCCGGCACCGTGACCAGATCGTGCTGGTCGAGGAACGCCACGGCCTCTTGCGCAAGGCTGCGCGCCAGCGCAGTCTGCTGACCCGGCGCGACATACATGCCTTTGACCTGTTCCAGCGCCTGGTGCCAATCGGCGTAGCCCAGCTCGGCTGCCGCCTTGCTCAACTCGCCTTCGCCCCAGGCCAGCTCACGCTCGGCCAACTGCATCAACTGTTCGGGGCTGTAGGGAATCATTTCATCGGCCAGCCCCTGCACCAGTGCGTCGCGTCCAATCGGGTCGCCGACGATGGTTTCCTCATCGCTGGCCCCCGCCGCAAGGCGCAGCGCCTTGCTGCTGGTTTGCAACTGCTCGTCGAGCGCCTGCCAGGGCGAACGTAGCCACCAGTTCAATTCGGGGTCGAAGTCGGCGTAATAATCAAACCAGTCCTTGAGGCTGCCGCGCACACCATCGGCGATGCTGGCGGCGCGCACCAGCACCGCTCGCGAACGCGCCGGCGTAAGCCCATCGCTATCCAGCGCCGCCGTGCGCTTGGCCAGGGCACGGCGCACGGCATCGAGGCGGTCCGCAGTTTCCCTGCCATGTTGCACCTCGCCCTGACGACGGGCCTCCAACAGCAGTAGCAGGTCGCGCACACCGGGCAGCAACGGCTCTGCCTGTGCAAAGCGTTTCGCCGCAAAGGCAAGCATGCGCAGCCGCTGCTCCAGCGTACGTGCAAACAACAGGTGATCGATGGAATCTTCCAACCCCAACGCGTTGCCATCGATCTGCGCCAGACGCTGCTGCCACGAGCGATACAGGCCAGCGAGTGCCGCCTGTCGGCCGGGGCCGGCAGCGATCTCGAAGACGTGTTCGACGCTATCGTTATCGGCGCGGAAGCGCGCCACAATCGCTGGCATCGTCCGCGCAGCGGGTTGCATCTGGGTCAGTGCCGGCGCCAGCACGGCATCGGCCGGCAACTCAGCGGCGAGCGCGGCGGGGCTGGCAGCGAACACAACAGCGATCAGGGCGTAACGCATGAACACAATTCCTTGCTTTGCTGCCGCGCGACAACGCGCATGCGGAGAATGGCGTGACCAGATCATTCGGCCAACGCCGCCTGTGCGCGTTGCTTGATGAAGGCGATCAACGCGGCCAGACCATTGCTGCGCGTCGGCGAGAGGTGCTGCGACAAGCCGATACCGGTGATGTAGTCGGCATCGGTTGCCAGTATCTCGCGCGCACTGCGCCCGGAAAACACCCGCAGCGCCAAATAGATCAGCCCGGACACGATCGCCGAATCGCTGATCGCGGTGAAATGCAGGCTTTGTGCATCGCCGTGGCTGATGATCCACACATTGGATTGGCAGCCGTGCAGGCGGTTTTGCTGCGTACGTAACGCTTCCGGCATGGGCGCCAGCTTGCGACCCAGGTCGATCAGGTATTGATAGCGTTCCGACCAATCGCTGAAAAACGCAAACTCGTCGATGATCGCCTGTTGCGCATCGCTGGCGGTGGCTTCAGCGGGCCTGGCGCTGCGCATATTCATGCGCTACGCCGCCAGCGCACGCCCTGCGCCGTATCCTCAAGGAAAATACCTTGCGCGGCAAGCTCGGCGCGGATGGCATCGGCGCGGGCAAAGTCGCGTTCCTGCCTGGCGGCATTGCGCGCATCGACCAGGCATTGAATGCGGGCGTCATCATCAATGCCGCAACCGCGCGCAAACCACTGCACCGGGTCGGCCTGCAACAAACCGAGCAAGCGCCCTGCCGCCAGCAACTCACTTTTCAGGCGTGATCGCTCGCTGGCGCTTTGCGCGCGGCGCGCATCGGCGGCAATGCCCGCCAGTTCCGCCAGCGCGGTCGGCGTGTTCAGGTCATCGCACAATGCCGCCTCCACTGCACTTGGAGCTGGCGCCGTGCCATCGGCGCTGACATCAGCCAGATCGCGCAACGTGCCGTACAGCCGATCCAACGTGCGTACACTTTGCGCGATCAGCGCATCCGACCAATCCAGCGGTTGCCGGTAATGCGCCGAGAGCAGTGCCAGGCGTAACGCTTCGGCCGGGTACTGGGCAAGCAGATCCTCGACCCGGCTGACATTGCCCAGCGACTTGGACATCTTGGCGCCGGCGAAATTGAGCATGCCGTTGTGCAGCCAGTAGCGCGCAAACACCTTGCCGCCATGGGCACAGGTACTCTGCGCAATTTCATTTTCGTGGTGTGGAAATTGCAGATCGATACCGCCGGCATGGATGTCGATGGTCTCGCCCAGATGCGCTTCGCTCATCGCCGAGCATTCGATATGCCAACCCGGCCGACCACGCCCCCAGGGGCTGTCCCAGCCCGGCAACTCGCTGCTGGAGGGCTTCCACAACACGAAATCGCCGGGATCGCGTTTGTACGGTGCCACCTCCACCCGTGCCCCTGCCAGCATGTCTTCGGCTGAACGCCGCGACAGCTCACCATACTGCGGATAGGAAGCCACCGCGAACAGCACATGGCCGGCGGCTGCATAGGCGTGGCCACTGGCGATCAGGCGTTCGATCATGGCGATGATCGGCGCAATATGCGCGGTCGCTCGCGGCTCCACATCGGGCGGTGCAACGCCGAGCGCCGCCATGTTGGCACGGTAGGCGGCGGTGAAGCGCTCGGTGATTGCCGAAATCGGCACCCCCTGCTCGCTGGCTGCCGCGTTGATCTTGTCATCGACATCGGTGATGTTGCGGGCGTAGAGCAGCGTGCGGTAACGCGCACGCAGCAATTGCGCCAACACGCCAAAGACCACCGGCGGCCGCGCATTGCCGATGTGGATGTAGTTGTACACGGTCGGGCCACAGACATACATCGTTACCCGATCGGGATCGATCGGCTCGAAGATTTCGAGTTGGCGGGTCAAACTGTTGTACAGGCGCAGCAGCATCGGTCGAGCCATTGTTGGACAAGGCTGAATTGTAGCAATCCTGTCGCCGGACTTAACAAAAAGCTAAAGCCAACGTTCAGCCGCTGGATGTTGCAATGTTGCCATCCCGAATCCGGGCACTGGCCGCCGGCCATGCTGCGGGAATCCTTGGAGAAGCCGCAATGAAATCGATCCGCCCCGTGCTGACCCTGCTGCTGGCGTTGCCGAGCGCGCTGCTTGCCCAGCAGTACCAGGAGCCGGCGCCCACCGGCAACGCCGAAACCGTGCGCTATGGTTACGCGCAGGTGCTGCGTGCCGACCCCGTTTACGAGCGAGTGCTGTACAACGAAACCCGCGAAGACTGCGACGGCGATGCGGTCTATCAGCGGGTCGGCCCACGCCAATCCGGAACCGGCTCGGTGGGTGGTACCGTCATCGGCGCAGTCGTCGGTGGCGTGCTCGGCAACCAGATCGGCAAGGGTGACGGCCGCACGGCCGCCACGGTCGGCGGTGCCGTGATCGGTGGCGCCATCGGCAACCGTGCCGGTACCGGTAGCGGTAGCGGTAACGGGTATCGTGGCGAGGAAGTCCGCCCGGGTTGCCGCCTCGTGGAAGTGCAGCGTGAGGAACAGCAACTGCTCGGTTACGATGTCGAGTACCGCTACAAGGGCGACGTGTACCTGTCGCGTCTGGACAACGACCCCGGCACCCAATTGCAGGTGCGCGTGGCGCTGTCGCCGATTGAGGAAGGGCGCTGAGCGCCGCCAGCCACCAAGCCTTCTTGACTCGCCGCACAAGGTCGTTAGAATAGACGGCTCGCCCGAATAGCTCAGCCGGTTAGAGCACTTGACTGTTAATCAGGGGGTCGTTGGTTCGAGTCCAACTTCGGGCGCCAGATGACAAAAAGGCCTGCATGCTCCTGACCATGCGGGCCTTTGCGTTTGTGGCCTTTGCGTTTGTGGCCGTCGCTATGCCACACAAACGAACACGATCAATCGGCGATCACCTCACGCCAGGAAATACGCCCGACAGTGGCCGGGTTGATTATCGCAATGCGGGCGACCCTACCCAGCGAACCGTGCACCAGCAATTGACCGGCGATCAGCGTCGGCACACCCGGTATACCGACGCCCAAATCGACCGAGCCAATGGCTGAGCCGGCAATGGTGTCGTCGCTGAACACGCCATTGCCGTTGACATCGAACAACGCGGTATCGACGCTGGCACCGGTGAATGCGTCCAGCGCGTTGACGAAGCCACGCCCGCCAGCCTGCTTGCGCTCATCGCCGGCAATGCTGCTGGTGCTGAGCAGCACCCGGCCAATCACCGCCACCGTGCCGACGATGCGTTCGCCCTCGGCGAGGCCCCCCGGAGGTGCAAGCAAGTCGATATACCAGCCACTTTTTTCAGCCGCCCGCTCGCCCGCCGGCTCAAAGCCGCGCACGATTTTTCCGGAATTGATGCCAAGCGATACGATTTTCCGCTGCATCAGTGCACTGCGCCCGGTGATTGCGACACCCGCATCGATCAGGCCATACAGCGATTGGGTGTCGGTAGTGGCGCGATCATCCGCACTCAGCAAACGGCCGGTACCGAAAAATACCCAGGTCGAAAAATCGATCGGATCGAGCGCCAGCGACAGGCCACCGGTGATCGGTTGGCGCTTGCCATCAGCATCGCTGGCCACGAACAGCGGTTGCCCCCGATTGGCAACATGCCATTGTTCAGGATGCCGATCACTGAGATCGAACTTCCACAAATTGCCGAGCAGGTCACCGGCATAAATGAAATCGACACTGCCGTCGCCATCGAAATCCCAACCACGCACCGACAGCAGGCCATTGCGCTGGCTGGCCGAGCCAGCACCAGTATCGAGTTTGGCCAGTACCGTGCCATCGCCGATGTCATGCACGAACAGTACGGCCTTGCCGTTGTCGCTGTTGATGCCGTTACCGACTACAACGCCGGCTTCCCCGGTGGTGAGCACGATGCGGAGCGGTTTACCCAACACCTGCCCGTAATCGCGATCACCCGCTGACGAGCGCCACACCACGGAGCTGCCGCCGTGCGCGTCCGCCGCGACGCGCGTACTGGCAAGTACGCCCTTGCCCGCACCAACCGCGGCAATCCGAACCGCAGGATCGGAAGCCGCCGCAACGCCGGCATGCGCTGGCACATCGGCCGCAGCCGCATTGCCCGCAACCGGCAACGAACCGGCAACCGCCAACCACGCCAGGCTGCCGGCAAGCCAAGCCAGCAAAGGCCGCGCCGCGCGTGCCGGTGTTGCCATGGTCGGCATCGAGCGCCACCTGCTGGCTCGGAGGGTCATGGCACGATCACCTGCGATTGCACGAGCACCTCGGCGCGGCCGGCACCACCGGAACGCGCGCTGATCCGGTACCGGTGCGACTGGCACGCGCTGCTGGCCGGTATTTCACGGTTGCACCCGGGCCAGTTGGGTGCCAGACCCATGTCCTCGATCAAATAATGCGCTGTGCCGGCATCGCTGCCCGGCACTACGCTGGCATTGGCCCACTGCGAAAATGCCGGATCGAGCCAGCGCTCGAGGCGGCCGATTTCGGCAATCTGGGCTGCGCACAACCCACTCGCCGTGCACCCCTGCGCTGGAAATTTCGGCTTGCGCAATGCCATTGCCTCACCCTCGCGCAACGCCGCTTCGGCGGCCTGAAAGGCAAGGCTGCGGTTGAACAAGTTGCCGCTCATGCGTTCTTCGAGCAGGGTACCGCGCATGCTGGCAACGCCGAGCAAGGTCATCACCAACAACAAAATCAGGACAATGACCAAGGCCATACCACGTTCGCAGCGTGGCGTGGCACGGTCATCGCGCGCTGGCATGGCTCGGCTCATGGCATCGCGTTGCGCAGCGCGATGGTCTGCGCGAGACTGCGCGACCGCGTGCTGGCCTGGGTTGCGGGGGTTGCCTGCACGTCCGCAATCGTCAGATCGATGCGCAGCGCACGCACCTGATGCCAACGGCTCGCCGGAACCTCACTGGCGGCCACGTAGTCGTTGCCGTCAGCGAACAGATAACGGATCTGCATGTCAGTCACCCCTTCAATGATCTCCTCGTCGACCAGCGCCGCCGCGCCGCCGTTGCTGCGCAGCACCGTCTGAAACAGCGAGCGGCCGGAGCGTGCGTTGTAGCCGATGAACCAGCGCCGCGCATCCAATCGGCTCAATGCGGCATTGTCGCGATAACGATAAACTGTGCCAGTGGCCGTGCAACGGGTGGGGAAACCGAGGCCCTGGCTACAGTTGCCGGGGTTGCCGGTAACCGCATCGTAGCCGATGAGTGCGCCGCTGCCGGGCGCGGCTGCCGTCACCTGGAACACTGTCGCCTGGCTGACGTCGCAGACCATGGCGATATCGCCCTGCTCGATGTCGCGGTTGCCGCTGAGCATGAACGTGGCAGCACTCGTGTTGTGTTCGATCACACGCATCGCAACCGCGGTGGCTGAGGTGATCTGAATGCCATCGGTGCCGGCGATGCGTTGCCCTGGGACGCTGCCAAAACCAGCGTCAGGAAACGGCTCGTCGTCGTCAAAGCCCCTCACCGGCTGGCCAAGCGAAGCCCACCACCTGTCGCCCGCCCCATTGACGACACTGGTCAGCACCAGATTGCGGCCACAGGGGTTGCCGCCCGCTGCGCGGATATCACCAGCCAACACGTCGAACGCCATGCGTGCATTTTCCTGAATGCGACTGAGGCTGGCGGTAGCGTCGTGGGTATGGCGGTTGCTGATGAAAATGCCTACCGCGCTGGTGACCACCATCACGCCAAGCGCGGTTGCCAGCGTCAGTTCGAGCAGGCTGAATCCGCGCACGCAAGTGCTGCGGCGGGAGCATGGCGCGCACAGGACGGGAAATCGACTCATAGCCGTGTCTGGGTAATGACGGTGCGTACCGGACTGCCGCTGGGTTCCGAGACTGCGCCCCAAGTCACGGTGACGGTGCACTGGGTTGCCGCGCAGGCAATGGTGCCGCAGGCCCCGTCGCCAAGGCTGGCCTGCATGCCTTGCAGCCACGCACGATGATCGTTGGCAACCAGATCGCCGGGCGCAGGCGGCACACAGGTGCGGTCGATGTCGTAACCGCCGGCGCGCGCGACGCTGCGATTGGCCCGCATCGCGTCGATGATGGCATAGCCGGCGATCACGGCCTGGCTACGCTCCAGCGCGCTGCGCGAATTGCGCAGCGCGGTGGCCTGCAATGCGGCAACGCCCAGCGTGCCGATGCCCAGCACCAACAGCGAAACCAACACCTCGATGACGGTGGTCCCGACCATATTCGCCGGCCGGCAGCGGCGTGCGCTTGGCACTGACTTGGGCACTGGGGTGGCAAACGTCGGCATACGGGCCACGATGGATGCGGGTGTCCGAGGCTACGCCAGACCTGCCGGCCATCGCCAGCGGTTTCCGACCCGTGGCGGAAAATCCCGACCGAGCGGCGTGGTTCGCGCTTGTGTAGGATGGGTTTCGCTGCGATCCACCCACCCCGCGTGCTAGGTGCGATGTGCTGATTTGTGATGCTGGCGTTCGGCGTATTCCGGAGAATCGATGTCGCGACCCACTATTTCCGCCAGCCCACTCGATGTCCTGTGGCGCGCACCGGCGGTGATCGCGGTGATGCTGGCCGGCGAAGGCCTGGCGCTGCTGCTGGCATTGGCACCCGGGCCCGGGCCGGGGATCGATCGCTGGGTGTATTTCGGGCTGGCGTCGCTGTGTATCCAGTGGATCGCCCTGCTCTGCCTTGGCGGCATGTATCTGTGCCGGCACTGGTTGGCGCGGCGCCCGGCTGCGCACAGCGCCTGGCTTGCACTGCTGATCCTGCAACTGGCGACGTGGCTGGTGTTGGCGCTGATCTGGCTGAGTATTGGCGATGCCTTTGCGTTGTCGGTGAACGACTGGTGGAACCTGCTGTGGCGGCTTTCGGCGATGGCATTGACAGTGGGCCTGCTCGGCCTGGCCGGTTTGCAAAGCGTGTGGCGCAACCGCCATCTGGCGATGGCTACCCAGCGCGCCGAGTTGGCGGCGTTGCAAGCACGGGTGCGGCCGCATTTTCTGTTCAACACGCTCAACACCGGTGCGGCGCTGATCAGCGAACAGCCGCAACTGGCGGAGCAGCTATTGCTGGATCTGGCCGACCTGTTCCGCGCCGCGCTGCGCGAACACCATGCGATCAGCCTGGCTGACGAGATTGCGCTTGCGCGGCGTTACCTCTCGATCGAACAACTGCGCTTTGGCGATCGGCTGCGGGTGCATTGGCAGTTGCCGGACACCATGCCCGATCTGCAACTGCCAGCGCTGTCGCTGCAACCGTTGGTGGAAAACGCCATTCGCCACGGCATCGAGCCCAGTGCCGGCGGCGGAACGATCGAAATTGCGGTCGAAACGCGCGCCGATCAGGTGCTGATCCGGGTGCGCAACCCGCTGCCCGGCGCCGGCCAACGTCGCGCCCATCAAGGCTATCAGATCGGCCTGGCGGCCACCCGCGAGCGCCTCGATGCGCTGAGCGGCGGCCTGGCCAGCCTGCGCACCGAAATCAGCGACGGCAACTTTGTCGCCTGCATCGAGTTGCCGCTGAGCGCGGGTCATTCAGTGGGCGAACGCACGCAGTAACACGGTCGGTACTCGCCGCTCATCTTCATCCGCCGCTGCGCCACGAACGCGCGCAGCAAGGCATCGAGCGCACGCATGATTTCCGGATCGCCGTCGATCTGGAACGGGCCATCGGCTTCGATCCGGCGCATGCCGTCTTCCTTGACATTGCCCGCGACGATGCCGGAAAACGCGCGACGCAGATCGGCGGCCAGTTCGTGTACCGGTTGATCGCGATGCAGGTTGAGGCCAGCCATCGCCGCGTGAGTGGGATCGAACGGCTGCTGAAAGGCGAGTTGAATCTTCAACGACCAGTTGAAGAAAAACGCGTCCTTGCTGTCGAGGCGATACTCACGCACCTTGACCATGCCGCGGCTCATGCGCCGTGCTACCGCAACCGGGTCTTCGACGATGATTTCGTAATGTTTGGCCACCCCGTCGCCCAGAGCGAGGCGCAAAAACTGGTCGATTTGTTCGAAATACGCAGCCGCGCTGCGCGGGCCAGTCAGCACCAGCGGAAAAGGCAGATCGGCGTTATCCGGATGCAACAGTATGCCCAGCAAATAAAGGATTTCTTCCGCCGTGCCCACGCCACCGGGAAACACGATGATGCCGTGACCGGCACGCACAAACGCCTCCAGTCGCTTTTCGATATCCGGCATGATCACCAGCGCATTGACGATCGGATTGGGCGATTCGGCGGCGATGATGCCCGGCTCGGTAATGCCGATATAGCGATTGTGATCGCGCTGCTGCTTGGCATGGGCGATGGTGGCGCCCTTCATCGGCCCTTTCATCGCACCCGGCCCGCAGCCGGTGCAGATGTCCATGCCGCGCAAACCCAGCTCGTGGCCCACCATCTTGGTGTAATCGTATTCGTCGCGGGCGATCGAGTGGCCGCCCCAGCACACCACCAGATTGGGTTCCACGTTGGGCTGCAATATGCCGGCATTGCGCAGGATTTCGAAAACCGCGTTGGTGATGCCAGCGGAATTGGTCAGGTCGAATTTGCCACTGACTTCGATCTCCGTCGCGGTGTAGACGATGTCGCGCAGCACCGCAAACAACTGGTCGGAGACACCATGGATGATATCGCCGTCAACAAACGCAACCGCCGGGGCGCGGATCAACTCCAGCTTGATGCCGCGATCCTGCTGCAACACCTGAATGTCGAAATCCGGATACAACTCGCGCGCGGCACGCGGATCATCACTCTGACTGCCACTGGTGAGCACCGCCAGCGCGCAGCGACGCAGCAATTCGTGCAGGCCGCCACTGGAGGCATCACGCAGACGCGCCACTTCATCACGCGACAGAATGTTGAGGCCACCACGCGGCGAAATACGGGCGTTGGCGGTGGGTGGCAGGGCACTTGCTTGCACCATTGGAGATGTTCTCGGTCGTTGGCTTGACCGATAACTCTAGCATTATCGGGTTTCAGCACACCATTCGAACGCACGTGCAGGAGATTGATGGGTTTCGCTGTGCTCTATCCAACCTGCGGACTCGGGACGCGGGATCGATGGGTTTCGCTGCGCTCTACCCATCCTGCGGAATCGGGACGACAAGCGTGCGCAGCGCATGTAGGTCGGATCAAGCGCCGCCAGGCGCGGATCCGACAGGTACTTGCGCGGGTGCAAACGTCCGGCGTTACCACGCGGCTCCGCCGCCACGCCGCACATGGCGACGGCATGGATGCCGGAGGTAGAGCAACGCAGGAGCAGTTGCCGGATGCGCGAAAGCGGTCTCTACCCATCGTCTACGGGCTCGGCTTTATGCTTCCCTTTGCGCACTCGGCGTCCTGTGCGGAACACTGCTTTTCCCCATTCGGGACGCGAGGGTTCGCACCTGCACACCCCTCAATCGCGCGCGAACAACTTGCCCGGGTTGAGGATGCCACTGGGATCGAACACCCGTCGCACGCCTTGCATCATCGCGATTTCCAGGGCGCTGCGCGTGCCTTGCAGGTATGCGCGCTTGACCAGGCCGATACCGTGCTCGGCCGAGATGCTGCCGCCATGGTGTTGCAGCGTTTGCGCCAGCAGGCGGGTGACGTGTTCGCATTGCGTGATGAACGCATCCTCGTCCAGCGTATCCGGACGCAGCACGTTGATGTGCAGATTGCCGTCGCCGATATGGCCGAACCAGACCACTTCGATATCGGGATATTCGCGGGTCAGCAGCACCTGCATGTCGTGCAGGAATGCCGGCACCCGGCTGACCCGTACCGACACATCGTTTTTGTAGGGCCGGCGCGGCGCCAGGCTCTCGGTGATGTCTTCGCGCAACCGCCACAGCGCCGCCGCCTGTGCCGCGCTTTGCGCGATCACGCCGTCACTGACCCAGCCTTGCGTCAGCGCCTGCTCGAATGCCGCCAGTGCCGCGTCACGCGCTGGCTCATCGCCGGCATCGAACTCGGTAACCACGTAAAACGGATGCTCGCCATCGATCGCCCGCTGTGCGCCATGTGCCAGCACGTGCTGCAACGCCTGATTGGTGAAAAACTCGAACGCCTGCAATGCCAAGGTGCTGCGAAACAGCGCAAACACCCGCATCAGTGCGTCCATGTCCGGCAACGCCAACAACATCACCTGCGCGGGCGGCGGCGGATCGGTGAGTTTCAGCGTCGCCTCGACGATGATGCCCAGCGTGCCTTCCGAGCCGATCATCAGTTGCCGAAAATCGTAGCCGCTGGAGTTCTTGACCAGGCCGCGATTGAGTTCGAGCAGCTCACCGGTGGCCGTGACCACGCTCAGCCCGGCCACCCACTCGCGGGTATTGCCGTAGCGGATCACCCGGATGCCGCCGGCATTGGTGGCAATGTTGCCGCCGATCGAGCACGAACCGCGCGCGGCAAAATCGACCGGGTAGATCAGCCCGTGTTCGCGTGCCGCCTCGTGTACCGCATGCAGTGTGGCGCCGGCTTGCACGCTCAGGCTGCGGTCCACCGGGTCGAACGCCAGCACCCGGTTCATGCGCTCGAGGCTGAGCACCAGTTCGCCATTGGCCGCCACCGCCCCACCCGACAAGCCGGTGCGGCCACCCGAAGGCACGATCGCCACCTGTTGCTGATTGGCCCAGCGCACAACCGCTTGCACGTCCTCGCGGCTTGCCGGCAAAACGATCGCCAGCGGCGCCGGGGTCCAGCGCCGGGTCCAGTCGCGGCCGTAATGCTGCAGGTCGTCGGCGGCCGTGAGCAGGCGCAATTGCGGCAGGCTGTGGGCCAGTTGGGCAAGGCGAGGGTCGGACATGCGGCGCTCCAAGGGTTGTGCAGAGCGTGCCAGTCGTGGGGCTTCACGTCCAGTGCTGCGCTGCCGCAAAATCGGTGTCCACTCTGGCATAGTGGTGGGCCCACAGCCGACGCCGACACGATCATGCAAACCTCATTCCCGCGCGAAGACATCAAAATCCTGTTGCTTGAAGGCGTCAGCGCCAGTGCCGTCGACAGCTTCTACCGTGCCGGCTACAGCCAGGTCGAGCGCCACGCCAAGGCGCTGCCGGAGGAGGAACTCAAGCGCCGCATTGCCGATGCCCACATGGTCGGCATCCGTTCACGCAGCCAGCTCAGCGCCGACGTGCTGGCGCAGGGCAAGCGCCTGATCGCAGTCGGTTGTTTCTGCATCGGCACCAATCAGGTAGACCTGAATGCCGCGCGCCGGCTCGGCGTGCCGGTGTTCAATGCGCCCTACTCCAACACCCGCAGCGTGGCCGAGCTGGTGATTGCCGAGGCGATCATGCTGCTGCGCGGCATTCCGCAAAAAAATGCCCTGTGCCATCGCGGCGGCTGGACCAAATCCGCCAGTGGCAGCTTTGAAACCCGCGACAAGGTGTTGGGGATCGTTGGCTACGGCCACATCGGCACCCAGGTCGGGGTGCTCGCCGAGAGCCTCGGCATGCGGGTGATTTTCCACGACATCGAGGCCAAACTCTCGCTCGGCAACGCGCGCCCGGTCGCCAACCTGGACGAACTGCTCGAACGCGCCGATGTGGTCACCCTGCACGTACCGCAAACCCCCGCCACCCACCTGATGATTCGCGCCGAACAACTGGCGCGCATGCGTCGCGGCGCGATGCTGATCAACGCCTCGCGCGGCTCGGTGGTGGATATCGAAGCATTGGCCAGCGCACTGCGCGACGCGCACCTCGCCGGTGCCGCGATCGACGTGTTTCCAGTCGAGCCCAAGGGCAACGAGGATACTTTCGAGTCGCCGTTGATCGGCATGGACAATGTCATCCTCACCCCGCACATCGGCGGCAGCACGCTGGAAGCGCAGGACAACATCGGCATCGAAGTGGCCAACAAGCTGATCCGCTACAGCGACAACGGCTCCACCCTGTCGGCGGTGAACTTCCCCGAAGTCGCCCTGCCCGAGCACGCCAACAGCCGCCGTCTGCTGCACATCCACCGCAACGTGCCAGGCATGCTGTCGCGCATCAACGAGCTCATGTCGTCCGGCAACGTCAATATCGATGCGCAGTTCCTGCAAACCGACGCGGAGGTAGGTTACGTGGTGATCGACATCAGCGCCGATGTGGCGCAGGCCAGCGCGTTGAAGGAGGCGCTGGCGGCGATCCCCGGCACCCTGCGCACCCGCGTGCTGTACTGAGCGCCGAAGCCGCGCGCCAATCCCGGGTTACGGCCTGCGGCCTAACCCGGGCTACCACAACGCACGCAAACCGGCACCGCTGCAAGCCAAAAACCTCCGGTAGCCCGGGTTGAGGCGACGCCGAAACCCGGGACCCCGTAGCCGGTTGAGGCGACGCCGAAACCCGGGACCCCGTAGCCGGTTGAGGCGACGCCGAAACCCGGGACCATCCCCACGCCCACCGTGACCGCGCGCATCGTTCGGCCGTCCAACCGACCTGACAACAGCCATGGGAAGATCACCCGCCCTGGTCGATGCTGCGCCCAAGAAAAAGCCCGGCCAACTTGCGATTGACCGGGCTTCTTGTGCCACAACGCTGACGAGGCGGCAGTGGTGCTGGCGTCCCCACGGGGATTCGAACCCCGGTCGCCACCGTGAAAGGGTGATGTCCTAGGCCTCTAGACGATGGGGACGTGTCTCAAGTTTTCGTTTGGTGGAGCCAGCCGGGATCGAACCGGCGACCTCTACAATGCCATTGTAGCGCTCTCCCAGCTGAGCTATGGCCCCAACGGGAACCGAAAATTGTAGGCACATCCCGGCCGTGCGTCAAGCAAAATGATCGGCGCGCTGCCAAAAGCCTCGCAGGCCGGCGCAAGCGCAGCGGAGCCGACATCAACGCCGCGGAACAGCAACGTCGGCGCCGCCGCGCATGGCTGTGCAAGTGCTGCGGGTGCATGGCTGCCCAGGAGCAGCCGCTGCGCTTGCGCCAGCCCGCTTCCAGATAATGCCCGCATCGCAAGCTTCGCCCGCCTGCGCTATGCTTGTTCGCAATGTTTTTGCTTACCGACACCAGCAAGCGTTACGGCGCAACCGTTGCGCTTGACGTGGCCGCCTTGCGTTTGCCGGCCGGACGGGTGAGCGCGTTGATCGGGCCCAGCGGCGCCGGCAAGTCCACTATCCTGCGCCTGCTGATCGGGCTGGAGTGGCCGGACTCGGGCACCGTGCACTTCGATAACGAGCCGCTGCGCCGCGAGCAACTGCTCGCGCATCGACGTCGCATCGGTTATGTCATTCAAGAAGGTGGACTGTTTCCACACCTCAGCGCGCTCGGCAATATCGGCTTGCTGGCGCGCACCCTGGGATGGCCGGCGACGCGTATCGAGCGCCGCACCCGCGAATTGGCCGAATTGTGCCAGTTGCCGTTCACAGCGCTTGCGCGCTACCCCGCCGAATTATCGGGCGGGCAGCGCCAACGGGTCGGCCTGATCCGGGCACTGATGCTCGATCCCGACGTGTTGCTGCTCGATGAGCCACTCGGTGCGCTCGACCCGCTGATCCGCTTCGACCTGCAGACCGAACTCAAGGGCTTGTTCAACACCTTGGGCAAGACCGTCATCCTGGTCACACACGACATCGCCGAGGCCGCATTCCTGGCCGATGAACTGGTGCTGCTCAATCAGGGTCGCGTGGTGCAGCAAGGCCCGTTGTCGGCGCTGCTGGACACGCCAAGCGAGCCCTTCGTGCGCCGTTTTCTGACCGCACAACGCAGTTTGCAGGTGCCTGCATGATCCGCCTCACCGTGCTCGCCCTGCTGCTGTGCGCAAGCCTCGCTGTCGCGGGCGTGGAACCGTTGACGGTCGGTTCCAAAACCTTCACCGAGTCGGTGATTCTCGGCGAAATCGCCAGCCTGGCCGGACGCGAAGCCGGGCATCCGGTGCAACACCGACGCAGCCTCGGCGGCACCCGCATCGTGTGGCGCGCGCTGCTGGAAGGCGACATCGATGCCTACCCGGAATACACCGGCACCTTGAGCCGCGAAATCCTGCAACTGCCCGACGCCGACTTCCCCGTATTGCAGGCGGCGCTCGCGGCAAACGGCCTCGCCATGACCGCGCCGCTGGGATTCAACAACACTTACGCGCTGGGCATGCGCGCCGCGCACGCCGACCGGCTCGGCATCAAAACCATCTCGGATTTGCGCGGCCATCCGGGGCTGGCGTTCGGTTTCAGCAACGAGTTCATGGATCGCGCCGATGGCTGGCCCGGTTTGCGCGAGGCCTACGGCCTGACCGGCACCCAGGGCAACGGGATTGACCACATGCTGGCCTACCGCGGCCTGGCAACCGGTGCTCTGGATGTGATCGACCTGTACCGTACCGATGCGGAAATTGCCCACTACCAACTGCGTGTACTCGATGATGACCGCAATTACTTCCCGCGCTACGACGCGGTATTCATCTACCGCGCGGATCTCACCCAACGCGCGCCGGAATGGGTGACGGCACTGAACGCACTGGCCGGCCAGTTCGACGCCGACAGCATGCGCCGGCTCAATGCCCGGGTCAGCATCGATGGCGTCAGCGAGGCAAAGGTTGCCGCCGACTGGTATGGCGTCGATGCCGACATCGCACTGGATCGCACCCAGCGCATTGCCCGGCGCACCATGGAGCACCTGCGTCTGGTCGGCATTTCGTTGACGATGGCGCTGCTGATCGCGCTGCCGCTTGGCGTCTGGGCGGCGCGCCATCCACGCTGGCAGCACTGGGTGCTGTCGGCGACCGGCCTGTTGCAAACGCTGCCGTCGTTGGCGGTATTCGTGTTCATGATTCCGCTGTTCGGCATCGGCGCCAAGCCCGCTATCGCCGCCCTGTTTTTGTACAGCCTGCTGCCGATCGTGCGCAACACCCACGCCGGCCTCGTCGGCATCGCGGTGGAGTTGCGCGAAACCGCCGCTGCCATCGGCCTGTCGCGCCGCGCGCAACTCTATCGGGTCGAGTTGCCGCTGGCCTTGCGCTCAATCCTGGCCGGCGTGAAAACCGCCGCTGTCATCAATGTCGGCACCGCCACACTGGGCGCCCTGATCGGCGCCGGTGGCTACGGCCAGCCGATCCTCACCGGCATCCGCCTCGACAACATCGGCCTGATTCTGGAGGGCGCAATCCCCGCTGCCGTGCTGGCACTGCTGGTGCAAGGCTTGTTCGAGGCGATCGAACGGGCACTCACACCGCGCGGCCTGCGCCTGCTGGCGCGGCAATGATCCTTTTTTACACCACCAAGGAGACAGCACCATGAACACTCGACACCGCATACGACTCCCGCAAATCGATTTCAGCAAGGAGTCCGAGAGCGATGTCTATTTCGTTTTGGACAGCGAAAACGGCAGCGAAAAATTCCGATTTCACGACTACGACCGGATTTTCGCCATCCCCGGTCTTTATGAGCAGATCTTCTACGATCGTTTGAAGTGCGATTCGCCACACTTTCTGGCCGACCGCCTCAACGCCGTGATCACCCGCGCCGGCGAGCGCGTCAGCGGCCTGCGCGTGCTCGATTTTGGTGCCGGCAACGGCATGATGGGCGAAGCCCTCGCCCGCCACGGCGTGTCGCGCATGGTCGGCGTGGATATTTCGGCGGTGGCGCGCGACGCACTCGAGCGCGATCGACCCGGGCTCTACGACGACTACTGCGTCGCCGACCTGAGCAAGCCCGATCCCGCCGTGAAGGAAGAACTGCAACGCTGGAAGTTCAGTTGCCTGACCACCGTTGCCGCGCTGGGTTACAACGACATTCCCGAATCGGCGCTGCGCGAAGCATTCAACCTGGTCGAAGATGGTGGCTAGATCGCATTCAACGTCAAGGAGACGTTTCTCGGCAAATCCGATGGCGACGACTTTTCCAGTTTGGTCAAACGCCTGCTGGCTGGCGAATCGCTGCACCTGCACCATCTGGAACGCTACCAGCACCGCATTTCGGTGGAAGGCAATCCGCTGTATTACTACGCTGCCATCGGCCGAAAAATGGCGCCGTGGCCGCAAGCCGATTGATCGAACTCAGGCGATACACGCTGGCACTGGCCATGCGCCGGCTGCCGCTTCGGCCGGCAACCAGTCGCCACCATGGCCGGCGCCGCGCAGGTGCTCCAGCCACTTC
>Ga0100399_1000522_pt1 | contig 27045 bp, 26 predicted proteins | sample CryGeymeta201523_FD_81545 | JGI IMG/M metagenome (GOLD analysis project Ga0100399, IMG submission 81545) | Groundwater microbial communities from Crystal Geyser aquifers in Utah, USA - Crystal Geyser metaG 2015-23 | ecosystem: Environmental > Aquatic > Deep subsurface > Groundwater | place: USA...
CTATTTATCCTAACAAGAGGGGTATTCCCAATGGTTTGTAAGATGTTTTCGTATATCATAATTATTATAAAGAATAAAAGTTTTTAAATTTTTTTAAATTGCCACCAAAATATGTCATATAACTCGTTTTTATACGATGTATTTTCGTAATTTAAGTTAAAAATTGTATATTATGTGAAGTTATATTAATCTTTAACTATATAAAACTAACTACATTTTAATACTTTTCAAGAAAATATGCAAAAACAATTAGATCATACTGAACGAGAACTAAAAATCAGAAATTACAGTTCCAAAACTGTAAAAAGCTACCTTTATGGCTTACGAGAATATTTTTCATTCAAAAAAGAAAATTTTGAAATGCTAAATCAAGATAACATCAGAGATTTTCTTTTACATTATGAACAAAAAGGCATTTCCGCCCAAAGCAGAAATTTGTTTCTGAATACTATCAAGTTTTATTACCGAAGCGTTGTCGGAATAAATCAAAAGATTGAAATTCGGTCAGCAAAAAAGAATAAAAGCTTGCCCGTTGTGCTATCTAGAAACGATATCAAGAGAATTCTTAACTCAACACAAAACCCAAAACACAAACTTTTATTATCACTTGCCTATGGCGCGGGACTTCGGGTTAGCGAAGTTATCGCATTGAAAGTAGGAGATATTGATCTTAATGAACTAACTATTCACATCAAACAAGCAAAGGGGAAGAAAGACAGAATCAGCGTTTTACCTGAAAAATTAGTAAATGACATCAAAAAACTAGCCGCCGGAAAAGTGGGCAGTGATTTTGTTTTTGCCAGCGAGCGCGGCGGGAAATTAACAACAAGAACCGCTCAAAAGGTTTTTGAAAATTCTTTGAAAAAAGCTGGAGTACAAAAAGAGGCAACCTTTCATAGTTTGCGTCACAGTTTTGCAACACATCTTCTTGAAAACGGTGTTGATGTTCGTTATGTACAAGAACTGCTTGGTCATCAAAATATTAGAACAACTCAAATATATACACATGTAACGAATCCCAAAATTAAAAACATTAAAAGTCCGTTATGATCAAAATGAGGGAAACCCGCTTTTGGCCAGCCCCGCAGTAACGGGGCAAAGATAAAGAATTCCAATTTGCGCTTAAAAACGGCTGGCTCGCCCGCTACGCGGGCGAGCCAATGACTTCATTTCCTAATTGGCGGAGAGAGAGGGATTCGAACCCCCGGTCCCAAAAAGAGACAGCGGTTTTCGAAACCGCCCCGTTCGGCCGCTCCGGCATCTCTCCTTATTGATTAAAATACCATTTTTAGATCATATGGTCAATTTCCTGAAAGTCAGGTTTTGGTGGGCAAGACAGGATTTGAACCTGTGACTCCTGCGATGTAAGCGCAGTACTCTGCCGCTGAGTTACTTGCCCCAATTAGATTCACCCTACCATAAATTAAAGAAATTTTCCAGTTGTTTTGGTTGCTAAATTTTTTGGAATATATTAGATTTTAAGAATGGACAAAAAAGAATACAGTCATTTTTTTAAGGACAAAAAAATTACTCTGATGGGATTGGGTCTTTTGGGGCGCGGCATTAATGTGGCGAAATTTTTAGCCAAAAATTGGGCGCCGCTGACCATCACCGACCTAAAGACAGAAAACGAACTGAAGCCGTCTCTAAAAGAGTTGAAGCGATTCAAAAATATCAAGTATGTTTTGGGTCGGCACCGCTTAATTGATTTTAGAAACCGCGACATAGTCATCAAAGCTGCCGGTGTTCCTTTCGATTCGCCCTATATCAAAGAAGCGGAAAAGAACGAAATTCCGGTTGAGATGGACGCTTCTTTATTTGCCAAAATTTCTCAAGCAAAAATTATCGGCATTACCGGTACGCGGGGAAAATCCACCGTCACCGATATTATCTATCAAATCCTTAAGTCCACTGGCCGAAAAGTTTTTCTGGGCGGCAATGTCCGGGGCATTGCCACTTTGCCGCTTTTGGAAAAAATTAAGCCTGGCGTTTGGGTGGTTTTAGAATTGGATTCCTGGCAATTGCATGGGTTTGGCGATTCAAAAATTAGCCCTCATATCGCTGTCTTTACCAATTTCTTGCCTGACCATTTGAACTATTACAGAAACAGCATGAAGAGGTATTTTAGCGACAAAGCCAATATTTTCAAGTATCAGACGAAAAAGGATTATTTAATTGTCAGTCGCCAGGCCGAGCAAGAAATTAAAAAGAGATTTAAGGGAGAGATAAAAAGCAGAATGCTGGACGCGCCGGACAAAAAATGGCTGACTAAACTAATCGGTCGGCACAATCAAGTCAATATCTCTTTGGCGGCGGCGGCCCTGACAGCGGCGGGAATAAAAGAATCGGCTATCGCCAAGTTTGTTAAAAACTACGCCGGCCTGCCCGGCCGAATGGAATTTGTCGGAGAATTTGACGGAATAAAATATTACAATGATACCAACGCCACCACGCCGGAGGCGGCGATAGCGGCCCTCCAATCATTTAAACGGAAAGTTGTTTTGATTGCCGGCGGAAGTGACAAGAATCTTGATTTTGGCCAAATGGCGGAAGCGATAAAAAAGAAAACCAAGGCGCTAATTTTGGTTAAAGGCGCCGGGACGGAAAGATTAATTAAGCATCTCAAAAGGCATTCTTTCATGCTGGCGGAGGATATGAATGAAGCGATCAAAAAAGCGCGGGAATTTTGCCGGAAAGGCGATACTGTTCTTCTATCTCCGGGGGCGGCCAGCTTCGGCGTTTTTAAAAACGAGTATGACCGGGGGGAGCAATTCAACTATTATGTTCAAAAACGCTAAAAAAATTCACTTTATCGGCATCGGCGGCATCGGTGTTTCGGCTCTGGCTAAAATGGCGCTTTTGCTCGGCAAAAAGGTTTCCGGCTCGGATTTATCTGCCGGGGAGGCGTTTGAGCGGATTAAGAAATTGGGCGCCAAAGTTTCTCTCGGCCACAAAAAATCTAATCTGTCAAAAGATGCCGACATGGTAATTTACTCTCCGGCTGTGAGAGAAGATAATCCGGAGATATTGAAGGCCAAAGAGTTGAAAATTTCCCTTTATTCCTATCCCGAAACGCTGGGATTGATTTCAAAAGACAAATATACCATTGCTGTTTCCGGCACTCACGGCAAAACCACGACCACAGCGATGATTTCAGAAATCATGATTTCAGCCGGGGGAAAACCAACGGTGGTTATCGGCAGTTTTTTGAAAAAGCAAAAGGATAATTTTGTCTTAGGCCGAAGCCGCTATTTCATTGTTGAGGCCTGCGAATACAAAAAATCGTTTCTTAATCTTTCTCCCGATATTTTGGTTATTACCAACATAGACAATGACCATTTGGACTATTACAAAAATATTAGAAATATCCAAAAGGCCTTTGGGCAAATGATTTCAAAAGTCTCGCCGGACGGTTTTATCGTTTGCGCTCCAAATGACCAAAATATCAAAGAAGCGATAAAATTTTCTAATCTTAGGGCGAAAATAGTTGACTATACTAAAGAGAAAATCAGTTTTAAATTGAAAGTTCCAGGCGAACACAATGTTTTAAACGCCAAGGCAGCGCTGGCAACGGTGGAATTAGCCGGCGTCAAAAAAGCGTCAGCGGAAAAATATTTAAAAAACTTTTCCGGTGTTTGGCGGAGATTTGAATACAAAGGAAAAGTTTACCCCGCCAAGCGGGGCGAAAAAGGCGCTTTGATTTATGATGACTATGGTCACCATCCGACTGAAATCAGAGCGACGCTAAAAGGCGCTCGCGAGCAATTCCCCAATAAAAAAATCATTGTTGTTTTTCAGCCGCATCTCTATTCACGAACCAAACTTTTATTAAACGACTTCTCAAGGAGTTTTAACAGCGCCGATGAAATTATTATCACCGATATTTACGCCGCCAGAGAGAAGGACGACGGCAGTATTCACGCCAAGGACTTGGCCGAAAAAATCACCAACGCCGTTTATATCAAAGATTTTTCCGAGATTAAAAAACGCCTTAAAAAAGAGGCGGATAAAGATACGGTTATTATCACTCTTGGGGCGGGGGATGTCTATAAAATCGGCGAGGGGATTAGAAATAAGTAGGACAGGAATTAAAAAATCACGAAGTCCAGTTTGGTGCCCAGGGCGGGATTTGAACCCGCAAGGGCTTACGCCCACTACCACCTCAAAGTAGCGTGTCTGCCGATTTCACCACCTGGGCCGGATTATTTTTCCGATACTTTCTTTTTAGAAACAGGTTTTTTGGCTGGTTTATCTTTGATTTCTTTGAGCCGGGCTTCTTTGGCTGATTTTTCCCGGATATAGTAGAGTTTTGCCCGACGGACCTTGTGTTTTCTGACCACTTCAATTTTTTCAATAACAGGGGAATGGACCGGGAAAATTCTTTCCACGCCGAAACCGCCGCTGACTTTTCTGACGGTGATAGTGGAATTGATTCCCTGTCCGTGTTTTCGGGCGATAACCAGTCCCTCAAAAATTTGGATTCTCTGTTTGTCGCCTTCTTTGATTTTCTGATGGACCCGGACAGCATAGCCGGTTCTTATTTCGGGAATATCCTTTCTTTCTTGGGCTTGGTTAAATTTATCTAATTTATTCATTTTCTTTTTTCAGTTTATCTAAAACCTTTCTCAAGTCGTCGGGAAGCTCGGATTGGAACTCAACCATCTTACCACTTAGCAATTGAAATTTCAAGTAGAAAGCGTGAAGAAACTGCCTAGTCAGGTCGGAAGGCGGGGTCTGCCTTTTGAACTGGTACTGCTTGTCTCCGGCAACGGGATGTCCGATGGAGGCCAGATGGACTCTGATTTGGTGGGTCCGGCCGGTTTTGGGCTTGGCCTCCAAGAGGGTATAGCCATTAAAATATTCTCTGACTTGGTATTCCGTCCAGGCCGGCTTTGATTTTTCGTCTAATAGAGCGCTTCTTTTGCGGTGGTCTTTTTTGGACGCGCTGATTGACTTGGTGATAGTTCCTTTTTTATCTTTAACATGGCCAAAAACCAGCGCCAAGTATTTTTTTTCAATTGTTCTTTCTTGGAATTGCCGTTTGATAAAGTTGAAAGCCGGATTATTTCTGGCAACAATGAGCAGACCGGAGGTGTCTTTGTCCAAGCGATGAACAATGCCGGGACGGAGCGGGTCTTCGCCGATGTTTTTGATTTCTGGAAATTGTTTTAAAAGAAGATTGGTCAAAGTGTTTTTTTGTTCCGAATTGGCCGGGTGGACATTGATTCCGGCCGGTTTATCAATGACTAAAATATTTTCATCCCGATAGATAATGTTGATTTTCATAATAGTGGAGATAGCCGGATTCGAACCGGCGGCCTCCGCATTGCAAATGCGATGCTCTACCAGCTGAGCTATATCCCCCTGATAGCCGTAAAATAACAGGATTTTGGCAAAATGGCAAGGCAAATTTAAAAAAAACAACTGCCCCAGTCGGATCGTTGTTTTTTGGTGGGCGGTATTGGATTCGAACCAATGACCTCATCGATGTCAACGATGCGCGCTAACCAACTGCGCCAACCGCCCCTAATTGTGGGTGCGGAGGGAGTCGAACCCCCAACCGTTCGGATATAAGCCGAATGCTCTGCCATTGAGCTACACACCCGATAACTTTTGCCTATAGATCAAACCTTTCTTTTGAGTAATCGTTCAAACTCTTTTCTTTCAATAGTTTCTTTTTTAATCAGCACCTTGGCAATTTGGTCCAGTTTCTTTCTTCTTTCGGTGAGAATTTTTTGGGCGGCGAGATGAGCGTTATCAATCAGTTTAGTAACCTCTTTGTCTATCTGGGCGGCGACTTCTTCCGAATAATCTTTTTCAGTGGTAATTTCTCTTCCGAGAAAAACCATTTCTTCCCGACTGCCGAAAGTTCTTGGTCCAAGCTTTTCGCTCATGCCGTATTGGGTAACTAATTTTATGGCTAACTCGGTCGCTTTTTGCAAATCATTGGAAGCGCCGGTGGTCAGTTCGCCAAAGACGATATTTTCAGCGGTATAGCCGCTCAAAAGAACGGCCAGTTCGTCAATAAATTCCGAACGGCTATGGAGGTGCCGGTCTTCTATGGGGAGTTTTAAGGTATAGCCAGCGGCTCGCCCGCGCGAAATGATGGAGATTTTTTGAATTGGGTCGGTATGAGTCAGCGAAGCGGCGACCAAGGCGTGGCCGGCTTCGTGATAGGCGGCGATTTCTTTTTCTTTTTTGGACAGGATGTGGCTTTTTCTCTCCGGTCCTAAGATTTCTTTTTCAACCGCTTCTCTTAATTCTTCCTGGTTGATTTTCTTTTTGTTTCTTCTGGCCGCCAAAATAGCGCCTTCGTTGATGATATTAGCCAAGTCGGCCCCGGAAAATCCGGGGGTTCGTTCAGCAATTTCCCTGAGATTGACATCTTCGGCGAATGGCTTGTTGCGGCTGTGGATTTTCAGGATTTCTTCCCTGTCCCCAATATCGGGCAGGTCCAAAATGATTCGGCGGTCAAATCGTCCTGGACGAAGAAGGGCTGGGTCTAAAACATCGGGCCGGTTGGTCGCCGAAATCAGGATAATGCCGGTATTAGGGTCAAAACCGTCCATTTCAACCAAAATTTGATTTAAGGTTTGTTCTCTTTCGTCGTGGCCGCTGCCTAAACCGACGCCTCTTTGTCGGCCGATAGCATCTAATTCGTCAACAAAAATCAATGCCGGAGCGTATTTCTTGGCGGTCTGGAAAAGGTCTCTAACTCGACTAGATCCGACTCCGACAAACATTTCCACGAATTCCGAACCAGAAGCGGAAAAGAAAGGGACGCCGGCTTCGCTGGCAACCGCCCGGGCAAGAAGGGTTTTGCCGGTGCCGGGCGCGCCGACGAGCAAAACGCCCTTGGGGATTTTGGCGCCGATATTGGTGAATTTTTTCGGGTTTTTTAAAAAATCAACCACTTCGCCCAGTTCTTCTTTGGCTTCTTTCAACCCGGCGACATCCTTGAAACTAACGCGGTTTCTTTTGTCTTTCGGGTCGATCAAGCGCGCCCGGGAACGGCCGAAAGTAAGGGCCTGCATCTGGCCGCGCTGAGCGCCGCGGAACATAAACCAAAAGAAAAATCCAATAATAATCAGCGGCAATAAAATAGGCAAAAGAGTCCCTAACCAAAAATTCAAAGCGCTTTCGCTCTTGACCTGCAAATCAACCAATTGAAGTTTTTGCGCGTCAACGCCGTAATTTTTGAGCGATTCGGTTAAAGAAATCTCTTTTTCCTTAACGGCAGTTTCTAAGTTTCCGTTTTTTAATTCAATTTGCAGTTGGTTGCTATCAATCGCGATACTTTTGACCTCTTCGCCGTTAATTTGACTGACTAACTGCGTTAAGGATGCCTCGGGGTTGCCGCTATTTCCGCCATTGAGCAACGAAAAAACACTGGCGATTATCAGCAACGCCAAAAAAGCAATGCCTAAATTTTTAAGTAAATATTTCATCATCTTTTAAGATTATAGTTCTGTCAATGCCAGCGTCATTTTATGTTTTTCCGGCGAAAGGGAAGTAATCTTGAATTTATATGTCTGGTCAAATTTAACATTATTTGACGCTTCGGCCGGGAGGAGGCCATAAATCCCTTTTTCTATCTCAACAAAAACCCCGGCTGACGACGATTTTATCGTCCGGCCGTTAACTGTTCGGCCGGACTGATATTTATCTTCTATTTTTTGCCAAGGGTCATCTTTTAAGGTTTTAAGCGACAGGGAAATTTGGCTATTGCTGATGTTGGTGATTTGCGCTTTGACTTTGTCGTTTTCTTTAATGATTTGGCTGGGATGGTCAATTATTTCCCAAGCCAGTTCTGAAATGTGCGCCAAGCCCTCCAGATTATCTCCAAATTTGATAAAGGCGCCAAAATCAGCCAGAGCGGTGACGGTACCTTCAACGATGTCGCCTTCCTTGTATTTTTCCAGGTTTTTTTTCAATTCTTTCTCCCGGGCCAGTTTTTCAGAGACGATTAGCTTTTCGTCTCTCTTGTCCAGGGTAATGATTTTAACCAACATTTCTTTTCCGACAAAAATATTGAGATGTTTGAGTATTTTGTTCTTATCGCCGCCTTCCACTCGCGGGTAATTTTGAGGAGAGAGTTGAGAGACGGGTAAAAATCCGACAATACCCGAGTATTCAATGACCAGACCGCCCCGATTGGCCTCAATTACCCTGACAGAGATTGTTTCGTTGTTTTCTTTTGTTTCTCTCAGGTCGTTCCAGATTTTTTTAAGGTTAGCTTCTTTAAACGAAAGTTCAATATAGCCGTCTTCGTTTTCCGGGCCGATGACTAGAGCCGATATTTTCTGCCCGACTTTTAATCCCTTAACAAGCGTTCTGTTTTCCTTTATTTCTCCGCCATAAACAACGCCGGCGCCGATACTGTCTATTTCAACGACAATTTCGGTTTTGCTGACTTTAATAATTGTTCCCTCAATAATATCGCCGGGCTGAGGCAAAGAAACAATTTTTTTCTCTTTGGCTAAGAGTTCCTTCATTTTGCTGGTTTTGTTCGTTTCTTTTTTAGTCATACAAACACAAGTATATCGCAAGATTTTCAACTTGGCAAGTCCTTGAAAGTATGATAAAATAAAACATATGACAATAAATTGGTACGGCCAATCGTGTTTTAAGATATCTAATCAAGGGGGACATCTAACTCTTATTATTGACCCCTTTGATAAATCAATCGGGCTGATTCCGCCTCGCGGCGCGGCGGATATTGTTTTGGTTTCTCACGACCATCGCGACCACAACAACATTAAAGCCATTGCCGGCGCGCCTTTTATCGTCAATGGGCCGGGCGAATACGAAGTTAAGGGCGTTTCAATTAACGGAATAGCAAGCTATCATGATAAAAAAGAGGGCGAAGAGAGAGGGTCAAACACGATTTATCTAATAGAAATGGATAAAATAAAGGTTTGTCATTTAGGCGACTTTGGCCAGGAAAAATTAAGCGACAGTCAATTGGAAGCGATTGGCGATGTTGACATTTTAATGATTCCAGTTGGTGGGGAATATACTATCGGCGCTTCGGAGGCGGCCAAAATCGCCAAGCAAATTGAACCGCGTTTGATTATCCCGATGCATTACAAGGTGCCTCATCTGTCTATTGATGGTTTGGCGACGCCAGACGATTTTCTAAAAGAAATGGGCGTGGAAGAAAAGACAGTTATTGAAAAGCTAACCCTCAAAGAAAAGGATTTGTCCAGCAAAGAAATGGAAGTGGTTTTATTCAAGATTTAATATGTCTTTGATAAGTTTTATAGAAAAAATTCAGAATAAGCCAAGGCATATTCGCGTTCAAATCCTCTGGCTTTCGGTTTCATTGGCGATGTTCTTTGTTGTTTCCGGCTGGGTAATTTATCTAAATCATTCTCTATTGCCGTTGTCGGCAAAAAGCGAACCTTTAGAAACGGAAGAATCAAAAAATTTGCCTTCTTTGATAGAATCGTTTAAAGCGAGCATCGGTTCTTTTTTTCAAAAAAGCAAAGAAGAATTATTGAACACGCCGGAAAATACTCTCCAGGCGCCAGAGGATAAAACTCAAATTCAGGAGAATAACATCGGTTCGGAGAGAAAGGAAGAGGAAATTCAGCCGGCAGAATTGCCCTTAAGCCGATAATGGCCTTATATGGAAATAGAATATATCAAAAAACGCTCCATTAGCGACGAAATGAAAGAGTCCTATCTGGACTATGCTATGAGCGTCATCGTTTCGCGGGCTTTGCCCGATGTCCGCGATGGGCTAAAGCCGGTTCACCGCCGGATTCTTTATGCTATGCACAAAATGGGGTTGGGCAGCGCCGGCCGGTATCGGAAATCGGCGACGGTCGTGGGGGAGACCTTAGGCAAATATCATCCGCACGGCGATATGGCCGTCTATGATACCATGGTCAGAATGGCCCAGGAATTCTCAATGAGGTATCCCTTAGTTGATGGGCAGGGAAATTTTGGCTCGGTTGACGGCGACAGCGCGGCCGCCTCCAGATACACCGAAGCAAAGATGACCAAGATTACCGAGGAGATGCTTGTTGATATTGAAAAAGAGACCATTAACTGGGTGGATAACTACGACAGCACGCGCCGGGAGCCGTCGGTTTTGCCGGCCAAAGTCCCACAATTGCTTTTAAACGGGACAATGGGCATTGCCGTCGGAATGGCAACTAATATCCCGCCGCATAATTTAGACGAATTGGTAGACGCGATTATTTACCTAATTGACAATCCTGAAGCTGGCATAAAGGACCTGTTGAAATTTATCAAGGGACCGGACTTTCCGACCGGCGGCGAGATCTATGACCGCCAGGGAATGTTTCAGACATACAGCGCCGGCAAAGGTCCGATTGTCTGCCGGGCCAGAGCGGAAATTGTTGAAAAGAAAAATGGCCAGTTTCAAATCATTATTAGCGAAATTACCTACGGGACAAACAAGGCCAACTTAATTATCCGAATGGCCGATTTGGTCAAAGACAAGAAAATTCAGGGGATTAAAGATATTCGGGACGAATCGGACAAAGACGGCGTTCGGGTGGTGATTACTCTTAAAAATGACGCTTACCCGCAAAAAGTTCTCAACCGGCTTTTTAAGCTAACTGACCTTCAAAAAACCTTCCACTTGAATATGCTGGCTTTAGTTAACGGCATCCAGCCGCAGGTCTTGTCGCTCAAAGGGGTTTTAGAAGAATATGTTAAACACCGCCAAGAAATTGTTACTCGTCGGACCAAGTTTGAACTGGAACAGGCCAAAGAAAGAGCTCATATTCTTGAGGGGCTAAGCAAAGCGCTTGACCATATTGACGCTGTCATAGAAACGATTAAAAAATCGCCGGACAAGGAAACCGCCCATAAGAATTTGATGAAAACATTCAAATTGAGCGACCGACAAGCTAGCGCGATTTTGGAAATGCGCCTTCAGACCCTGGCCGGTTTGGAGCAAAAGAAAATCAAAGACGAATTAAAGGAGAAACTGAAGCTAATCGAGGGACTAAAAAGCTTACTGAAGAGTCCGAAAAAGATTTTAGCCGTCATTAAAAAAGAATTGACCGAATTAAAAGCCAAATACGCCAACAAAAGGAGAACCAAAGTTTTCAGCCGGTCGGTGGATAAAATCTCAGAAGAGGATTTGGTCCCTCAAGAAGAGTGCGTTATTATTCTTACTTGCGGCGGCTACGTCAAGAGAGTTAATCCGCAGTCCTATCGGGCGCAAAAAAGAGGCGGCAAGGGGAAGATTGGAATTATTCCGCGCAAGGAAGACGCCGTCGGGTTTTTCATTCCGGCTTTAACTCATAACGACATTCTCTTTTTTACCGACCACGGCCGAGTTTTTAAGACCAAGGCCTACGAAATCCCGGAAGCCAGTCGGACAGCAAGAGGTCAGGCCATCGTTAATATCTTGCAATTGGGCGCCCAGGAAAAAGTTACCGCCGTTCACAATGTTTCCCAATCCAAAAAAATGAATTACTTGGTTATAGCGACGGACAAAGGCGTTATTAAAAGAACAAAAATAGAAGAATTCGCCAACTTGAGGAAAAACGGTCTTATCGCTGTTAAACTGGCTAAGAACGATAAACTTCGTTGGGCCAAGATGACTTCCGGCCAAGACGAAGTTATTCTAATCACCGCCAAGGGGCAAAGTATTCGTTTCAAAGAAGGCGATGTCAGGGCGGTGGGCCGGTCGGCCGCCGGCGTCAGGGGCGTTAATTTAAAGAGCGGCGACGAGATGGTCAGAATGGATGTAATCAGAAAAGAATTGACCGATAAAAACCAAAAACTGCTCGTTTTAACTGAAAACGGTTTTGGCAAGAGAACCGATATCAAGCACTACAAAATCCAAAAAAGAGGCGGGATGGGAATCAAAACGGCGAAAATCACCGAAAAAACCGGCAATATTGTCGTCAGCCAGATTATCAGCGACCAGCACGAGGATTTAATCGCCATTTCACAGAAAGGACAGGTCATTCGGACAAAACTGAAAGATATTTCTTCTTTAGGGCGGGCGACCCAGGGAGTCCGGGTAATGAAATTGAAGCCGGGCGACAAAATTGCTTCGGCGGCTTGTATTTAATAATCGGTTATCCCCTTCTTTTGACAATTGTTTTTTGTTAGAATTAGGTAATTCCACTGCGGCGAACTCGCCGCGCGTAAGGATAATTGGTCGTTTTCTATGGAGACAACCCGGGAAGGCCTGCCCGAACGACCGATGTCGTTCGGTCGGGCGGGGTTTTCCAGCCCTGAAAAAATATTAGAGCAGATTGAAATCCGCGAGCAAATGGAAGCGGCTGATTTCGGTTGCGGACACGGTTTTTTCAGTATCCTGCTGGCCAAAAGAATACCCAAGGGCAAGGTCTACGCCTTGGATGTTGTCAAAGAGGCGCTGGAAGCGGTTCAAAGCCGAGCCAAACTGGAAAAAATTGATAATATTGAAACAATCCAGGCCAATTTGGAGAATTTCGGCGGCTCAAAACTGAAAAATAACTCAATGGACATTGTTTTGATAAGGAATATTTTGTTCCAGTCGCAAAAAAAAGAAGAGATTATCAGAGAAGCCAAAAGGGCGCTAAAGAAGGGCGGAGAAATGGTCATTATTGAGTGGAAAGCGGATTCAGTTATGGCGCCCAAAGAAGGCTGGTTAATAGAAAAAGAAATGGCTAAAAAATTGGCTGAAAGCGACGGCTTTAATTTTAAAAAAGAAATGATTATAGATTCGCATCATTACGGCTTGGTTTTTAATAAATAGGGATGAAAAAAAATAAATCAATAATTTTATACAGTTTCTTTGTCCCGATATTTATCTTTGGACTGGCGGCGGCTTTGCCCGGCTGTAAAGAGCCATTGCAAGAAGAAGTAAGTTTGGAATTTTGGGGGGTCTATGACGACTCGGATGTCTTTAGCCGATTGATTGACAAATTCAACGAGGAATTTCCCCGAACGCGGATAACTTACTACAAGAAAACATACGAGACCTACGAAAAAGACCTTTTGGAAGCGATGGTCACTGGTCGGGGACCGGATATTTTTATGCTTCACAATACTTGGCTGCCTCGCTACGGCGATAGAATATCCTTCGCGCCGGAAAGCATTGTTTCTTTCCGCCAGTTTCAGACAGATTTTGTCGACATTGTTATTAGTGATTTTTCATCAAACAGCGCCGTCGCGGCTCTGCCGCTGAGCGTTGATACCTTGGCGCTGTATTACAACAAAGATATTTTCAATACCGCCAGTATTCCTCAATCCCCGCTCACCTGGGACGAATTTTTAGACGATGTGGAGAAAATAACCGTCAAAGACGACAAAGACAATATTATTTTGGCCGGCGCCGCTCTGGGCACGGCCAGAAACATTAACCGTTCCACCGATATTTTATCTCTTTTAATGCTTCAGTCCGGATTAGAGATATTTAACACAGAAAGCGGACAGGCGACCTTTAACGAACCGATCAGTGTCAATGGCGAAAGATATCGTGTCGGCGAAAGGGCGCTGGAATTTTACACCGATTTTGCCAATCCGCTCAAAAGCGTCTATACCTGGAATGACCTGATGCATTATTCTATTGACGCTTTTTACGAGGGTAAAACAGCGACAATGCTAAACTATTCTTATCATATTCCGACAATCAGGGCTAAGGCGTCTTATTTGAATTTCGGCGTGGCGGCTATGCCCCAGATTAAAACCGCTTCTAAAAGCGTCAACTACGCCAATTACTGGGGCCTGACCGTTTCTCGTAATTCGCCGGCGCCGGACCGGGCTTGGCAATTTATCAACTGGTTGGCCGGCAACAAGGAAAACGCCCGAATGTATCTGGAATTGACCGAAAAACCGTCCGCCCGCCGAGATTTGATTTTGGAGCAAGCCAGCGATCCGGATTTGGGTATTTTTGCCGAACAGGCCCTGACCGCCCGCTCCTGGTATCAAGTGGATAATCGGTCTATTGAGCAGATCTTGGCCGATATGATAGAATCAGTAGTAGCGGGAAAAACGACCATAGAAGAAGCGGTTAACAAGGCGTCTAATCAAATAACACTTTTGGCGAAATAGCATTCCAATGACTAATTTCCAGAAAAAATTGCTTAGTTTGTTGATTTTATTCGGGATATTTTCAGCTAATTTTGTCTTGGCTATTGGACTAGAGGGGCCGATCGTGCCATGCGGAACGAAATCAAGCGGCAGAGATTGCACTTTGTGCGACCTCTGGCAATTAGCCAGCAATATCATTACCTTTATCAGTTTTAATCTGGCTATTCCTTTAGGAGTGTTCCTTTTTGTCGTTGCCGGCGCTATTTTTCTTGTCTCGGGCGGCAGTCCTAAAATGATTGAATGGGCTAAGACGATTTTTACCAATACCGTTGTCGGCCTAATTATCATCTATATCAGTTGGCTTTTTATTGACACACTATTAAAAACCATCGCCCAAGGCAGTTTTGTCGGGGCCTGGAACCAGTTCCCGGTCTGCCGGTAAATTATATCAATAGATATAATTTCATTCGCTCGGAAATAACTAAGCCAGCTTATTATTTCCTCGCTCATATCAATTATGAGAAAAATATTGCCAATTTCATTAATCTGCTTAACGCTCTTTCTTGCCGGCGTTCAGGTTATTTTCGGAGCGACAAAGCCGTCCGGTTTGAATTTGCCGGATATCACCATCCAGCAGTTATTAACAAATATTTTCAATTTGGTGGCCAAAATTGTTGCCAGTATTGCCGCCTTAGCCATCGTTATTGGCGGGGTGATGTGGATGACGGCCGGCGGCAACGCCGAGACCGAGACCAAAGCCAGACAGACGATAATCGCGGCGGTGATTGGTTTGATTATCGTCGGCGCCGCGGTCGGCATCGTCAATTTTGTTTTAAGGATTTTTTGACGGTTCCACTCTGAGTTTTAAATTATGTCAGGAAATAAATTTAAAAATTTCTTGCCGGTAATATTTCTCTTCTTGATATTGTTTCCGCTGACGAATATATTTGCGGCGGACTTGCCATCAGGAGGATTTGACAATCCTCTTAAGGCCAATGATTTTACCGAGATTTTTGTCAGTATCGCCAATTGGATTGCCGGCATTGTCGCGACGGTGGCGGTGCTTTTGATTGTCATCGCCGGCCTGCAGTATATTTTTTCCGGCGGCGATCTGGACAGAATACAAAAAGCCCACAAGACCATCCAGTGGTCATTAATTGGTTTGATTATTGTTTTGATGTCCTGGAGTTTGTTAAATACCGTTCTATCGCTTTTAAATGTGAAATAAGGTATGATGATAAAAATAAATCTCTTATGAAAGGGGGTGAAAAGAGTGATAAAAGTTAATAAAAAACTGGTTGGGTTGATGTCTCTGGCGTTGTTGTTAAGCAGCGCGAGTATGGCGGTGGGCGTTATACAACCGGCTGACCCGGGCGATTTACCGAGCGATGAACCAGATACCGTTATAGTAGGAATCTTTAATACAGTCGCTGTTATTATAGCGGTGGTAGCGGCTTTAACGATCGTCATTGGCGGGATAATGTGGATGACGGCCGGCGGCAACGCCGAGACCGAAACCAGAGCCAGGCAGATCATAATCGCGGCGGTGATTGGTTTGATTATTGTCGGCGCCGCGGTCGGCATCGCCAATTTTGTTATCGGTAATGTTTTTTAGGGGAGGAGTTTTGATTTCGCGCCGCGCGCAACTTTGAATAGTCGATAATTTTAAAAGCCAGACAGGGTTGTTTGTTTTACCCGTCTGGCTTTTGGTTTTAGTCCAGGATTGTTGCCCGGACAAGAACTCTTTTCCCTCCCGATGCTTTTAAGCAAAGCGGTCCGCCAGTAAGCGCTGGCCCGGTGGTATATGTCCGCTGGCTAATTTCCAGAAAGTGAATATTATCATTCACTACTTGGAAAACAGCCGGGTTTTCCATTTGCTCAAACCGGACCGGTTCACCGGCGCGGAAAATCAGTTTTTCGCCGCGAATGGTCTGACAGACCACTATTCCATCTGTCGGCAGTTCGTATATGCCGCGGAGCTGGCGAGGAGGAACATTACTAGAGGAGTCAGAATCAGGAAAATCCGGAGGCCCAAAATAGAAAACAAAAAATAAAATTATAAGGACAGATCCGGTAATAAATAGCCACCAAGTTGGTTTTTTCATGAGTTTCCCCTCTCTTTAAGAATCTCGGCGATACCTTGGCCAATTCCCTTACCAAAGCCCGCCAGATCTATTCCTTGAATATCTTGGATATTCCTCGTGGTTTTTTTGTTTCGTTCAATTTGGACGATATCGCGAGCTTCTTGAAGGGTATAGCCCATTTTGGTTAACTTTTCAATTAGATCACAGACATTAACCAGTTCTCGTTTTTCCGCGACTTGTTCTCGCCTTTCTTTCACGTCCTGTTCCGCGGCCTTAGACAGGTCGCTGCTTGGATCAATATCAATCGTTTCAATATTAAGGCGATTTAACATGATTCCAAGCTGCGGTATTGACTGGAGGCCGTTCCCGCGACTAATCTCTTTTATCTGCCGCCGTCTTATTTTTATCGCGTCTTCGATCTGTTGTCGGTCTTCACGGGAGATGATTTGCTCTACCAGTTCCCATTTCCCCCCCCATTTTGCGGCTTGGCTTCCCGTAGGAGCTTCAGGTGGGATGCTGAAATATTTGAATAAAATGTGTGTGGGAACAACCGATGGAATTCTTTGCAGTTCAGCGCCAGCCACGGCTTTAATAAGGATTTCCGTGGCCTCTTCTTTGGAAGCAATGGCTTCCTCGAAAGCTTGCGGACCTTCTTGCGCCGACATAGCCCAACCGCGAAGGCGTTCTTTAACGATATCTTCTAGAATGTTCCGTACGCCTTTTTCTCCGCCAGAGTTAAGGTATTCAATAATGTGACTGGAGTCAGGAGTCCAAGTCAAACTTACAGGGACCTGGAGTACGGCCAAATCCGGCGTCCGTAATTTCTGCGCTGACAAATCCTGGTTTTTCTTTTCCACATTAACTAGGATAACGTTGTAAAAAAACGGGAAGAACGGCGCCAGGAAACACCATCCCTCTTTTTTTATGGCGCCAGTTCGGCGGCCCCAGAAAGTAACGGCGCCGATGTTTGGCGGGTCGGCCGGAATTTGGCGCAGGGTAGCCGCCAAGCCGATTAGCCCTAGTCCGAGAAATAGAAAACCCCAGATAATACTCTTGAAAAGAAAAAAAACCAGACCTAAACCCATTAGTCCAAAAACTATTCCTGGAATCATTTTTTACCTCTCTTTCTTTTTGTGTTTTGGTTAAATTTTAAAAGGGCTGGATGAAACAAGTCCTCCAATCCTTGGTTTCATTTCGCATACTATATATTATTTTTGCGTAAATGTCAAGCCCAAGCGGGTTGATTTTTAGCGGTATTTATCTTAAGATAAACGGAAGCGGACGTGGTGGAACGGCAGACACGTTAGCTTTAGGAGCTAATGGGGTAAAACCCGTGAGAGTTCAAATCTCTCCGTCCGCACCATAATAGTTAGTGGCCGTACTTTGCCGGCGAGTCGTAGTTGGAATAGAAACTGCGGCGGTAGAAAAGTTCGCCGTTTTTGTAGACCTCCTGGGTCAGGACGGTTTTCATTGAACCGTCTTCGTTTTTCTCCAAAGTATATGGGCCGAGGACCTTGACTTCCTGGTCAGTTTTTGTTCCGTAAAAATTGAAGGTGATTTGATTGCCTTCAATAATTCCTTCAATCAAAAGATAGCCAGCGGTGTCGTTTAAGAATTTTAAGTCCGGTTGCGGGTCGTAGATGGTGGCGTCAAAGCCCTGTGGATTGTAGTAGACGACCGGAAAGGCGTGCGGCGTCCGGGCAGTGATTTCCAGCCCCGAATAAACCGCCGCTCTAAAAAGCGTTGTGGACACCTGGCACAGACCGCCGCCGTATTCCGGAATAGTTTGGTTATTTTTAATAACCAGTTCCGGCAAATATCCGGCCTCGGGACTGCTGTCGCCCAGAATAGTATTAAAAGAAGACTCCTCGCCGGGAGCGAGAATAACGCCGTTGAACTTTTTCACGCCGATCCCAATATTGTGTTTTCGGTTTTTAGGCGAGCCGGAGAAATTGGATGTTCCCTGTCCGATTAAAGCGTTGATGCCGAGGTTATTAGTTTCTTCAAGGGAATTTTTTGGCTCGGAAACATCGGCGATAATTTCGGTGGTCTTGACCGCCGGCCGGGAAGAAATATTTTGAAAGAATTGGTCAAAGGTCTGGTCTAATTTGACTTCAAAACCTTCTTTGGCCGGCGAAAATTCAACCGCTCGCTTTCCGGACGGCAGAGAAGCGTCCGGTTCAATTTTCAATTTGGCCTCGGCGGCCGGCCGATCAATATTTTGGGCTATTTTTTTGAGATAACTCCTTATTTTTTCCCTGCTAAGCGAAAAGCCCAAAATTTCATTATCGGAACCATTTTCTTTGACTGGCTCAAATACAATCCAGTCCAGGAGGATTTTTTGGTCAATTGTCCAATAATCTTCGTTGAATTTGAGATAATACGGCTGGTTCTTGATAATCCTGTCGGCCGGCTCTTTAGCCAGCTGAACCTCGCTGTTTTCCACGGTGGGATAGTCATGGATTACATTCAGAACAATCGGTTCGCTGGAAAATGTTTTAATCCCTTGGGAAAGGTCGTCCATCAGTTTTTTCCGGTCAACGGCAGTGCCTTCATTAGAATGGACAAGAGAGAATTCGCCCAATTCGTCATTGTAGGCCAGGGCGGCGTTTTGAGCCGGGTTTTCTATGTCGGAGAAAATTTCCCTTGTTTTCTGCTGGAATTTGTCGGGATTAATTCGGTAAATCGGGTCAAGATTATACCAGCCAAAAGCGGCCAGAAATTGTTCTTTCAGACGGATGGTAAAATTTGTCCGGTGGCCGATTTGTTCCGCCCGGGCGACGGTTGACTGGCAGTCCATTTCAAAGCCCAAATCGGCGAGATTGACCCGCCGGTCTTTATCCTGATAGCCCAGAACAATTTCTTGCTGGGAAAATCCTTCCCATTTCTTTTGCAGTTCTTCTTTGGCCGATAACGGCGAAAGAAGACCAATGGTAAAATTGCCGACCTTGACGCGCCAAGCGATTTTTTGCCGGTTAATTATTTGGAGGAATAGGGTAGAATAGACAAAGACAATCAGGGGGACTAAAAGGGAAACAATAAGATATTTTTTTCTTTTTTTCATTAGATATATCATAGCATAAAAAACATCCCGCAATAATGCGGGGCGTTTTTTATGCTGTATTTTTCTAATATTTTTCTAAAACTATTCGCTCTTTATTTTTATTTTCTTGGTTTTGACTTTTTCAATTTTGGGCAGTTTGATGGTCAGGATGCTGTTTTTCATTGAGGCCTCGGCGCTATCAACTTCCACGTCAACCGGTAAAATGACGGAGCGGGAAAACGGACCCCAATAACACTCTTGGTAATAGTAGTCTTCTTCTTTGACTTCTTCGTCTTTTTTGCGTTTGCCCTTAATTGTAATCATATCGTTGGTCATCGTGATGTCAATGTCTTCCGGCTTAACTCCGGCGATAGTTGATTTAATTACGACCTCGTTTGGCGTTTGATAGACATCTATGGTCAATTGTCCTTCCGATTCGCTGAGCCATTCTTCTTCTTTTTTGACCTCGGGTTCTTTCTTTTCGTCTAAAGTTTCTTTTTTAAGGAATTCTTTTTGGGGCGCCTTTGACTTCTTTATTTTTTTAGTTGTTTTGATTTTTTTTTCTTCGGACGAATCCTCGCTTGTCCAGCTGGCGCCGGTCAATTTTTCAAAAAAAGATTTTTTAGCCATATTTTTTTATCTCGCTTCGCCGAATTTTAGCAAAGCAAGCTAAGTTATTTTACAGACAGATTGCTGTTGTCTGATTTTTCTAAAGCAGTACGAAACAATCAGGGCGGTTGATATCAGCGATAAGGCGATAACAAAAAAGATTAAATTTGGTTCGCCGTTGTTGGCGGCGGCAACAATAAGATAATTGTAGCAAGTATGGAAGATAATAGCAAGAGAGAGTCCAATCGCGACGAGTTTCTTTCTTTTGGTAGGATTAAATATCCCCTGTGAAAGCCAGTAACCGACTATGCCGCCGGATAGAGCATGGACCAGAGTGGCGCCGACAAAACGCAAAGCGATTGTCCCGAGCGCTTGGCCGAAGTCCGGGAAGGATATTTTGAAAAGAATCAGGAGATTTTCCACCGCGGCAAAGCCGAGTCCGACAATAATACAGTATAGCATGGCGTCGGTTGGCTCGTCAAATTCGGAATTTCTGATAATTCTGAACCGAACCGACGAGTATTTAAGACATTCTTCAACAATGGCCGGAATAAGCGTTGCGGCTAAAAGTATTTTCCACAAGACGGTCGACTGACCGACAGAAAGAAGATCTAAAGGATTAGAACTCGGGGTCATAAGCCAGATTAAAACTAATTCCAAAACAATCGCCAGGGGCGCCAAAAGCATTCCCCAGACAAACATTGTAATAATTAGACTGTTTGGTTCGGGATGTTTATCTTTTCTTAAATAAAAAGAGAGCCAGATCAAACTTGGCAACAGCCCAAGAAGAAGATAAAAAAGGTAGCGCATTTTAGATGGGCCATTTTTCAATCATCAAAAACTTTTCTCGCTTAAAGGGCAGTTTTTGGTAGATTGATTCGGTGACGAAAGGAATAAAAGGATGAAGCAGGATTAATGATTGAGTTAAAACATAAACCAGAACTTGCTTGGTTTCTTTGGTATCTTGCTTTTTGACTGCTTCAATATATTTGTCGCAAAAATCGCGCCAGAAAAAATCGTACAGGATATGAGCGGCGTGTCCGAAGCGGAATTTTTCCAAGTCGGCGTTTATCTTTTTAGCGGTATCAGCCAACTGCTTTAAGATTTTTTTATCGGCGCCGGTCAAGTTTTTCTGAAATTTAGCGCTCTTTATCTGACTTGGGGTCGATAAATTGATTTTTTTGCCTTCGATTTGTTGCAGAACGAACCGGGAGGCATTCCAGATTTTATTGGTAAACTTTTTGCCGGCCAGAATGCTGTCTTCGGAGAATTTGATGTCCTGGTTGTCTAAGACCTGATAGGCAAGGCCGAAGCGGGTGGCGTCGGCGCCGTATTGGTCAATTAATTTCAGCGGGTCAACGCCGGTGCCAAGCGACTTAGACATTCTTTTGCCTTCTTTATTGACAACGGTCGGATGGATAAAAACGTTTTCAAACGGCGCTTTTTTCATAAATTCAAGGCCGGAAAAAACCATGCGGGCGACCCAAAGATTGATAATATCTCTGGCGGTGCTCAAGGTGTCGGTCGGATAAAACTCTTTCAGGTCTTTGGTCTTTTTCGGCCAGCCCAGAATGGTAAGGGGCCATAAGGCCGAAGAGAACCAGGTGTCTAAAACATCATCAACGCCGTCAATGGGGATCTTATGCCCCCACCAAATTTGGCGGGAAATGCACCAGTCCTTGATATTTGACAGCCAATCCAGATAGACCCTTTCCCATTTTAGGGGATGGAATTTGACTTGGTTGGTTTCAACCGCTTGAATTGCCATCTTGGCCAACTGGTCCATTTTTAAAAACCACTGCTGGCTGATAAGCTGTTCAATTTTATTGCCGCAGCGATAACAGACCGGGACCTGGTGAACATAATCCTCTATTTTTTCAATCAAATTTCGTTTTTTAAGTTCTTCAATGACTTTATAGCGGGCATCGGAGACGGTTAAACTGGCAAAATCGCTGCTGGCGCGCTTGGTCATTCGGCCTTTATCGCTAATGACTTGAATTGACGGCAGGTTGTGTCTTTGAGCGATTTCAGCATCAGTCATTGAATGCGCCGGCGTTACTTTGACGGCGCCGGTGCCGAATTCCATCTCAATGGCTTTGTCGGCGACAATAGGGATTTCGCGGTTAGTCAAAGGAAGAGCGACTTTTTTGCCGACCAGCGTTTTGTATCTTTTATCGCTTGGATTAACCGCCACGGCCGTGTCGCCCAGCATTGTTTCTGGTCGGGTTGTGGCAACGGTAAGATGTTTTTTGCTTTTGTCCGCCAAAGGATATTTGATAAACCAAAGGTGGGTTTTTTCTTCCTTATATTCCAGTTCTAAATCGGATAAACTGGTCTGGCATCGCGGGCACCAATTGACGACTCTTTTCCCCTGATAAATCCATTTCTTTTTGTAATAGTGCAGAAAAACCTCTTCCACTGCCTTTTGGTAGTCCTTGTCCATAGTAAAAGCCGTCCGCGACCAGTCGCAGGAACAGCCGATTTGTTTTAACTGGTCTAAAATTCTGTTGCCGTATTCTTCTTTCCATTGCCAGACCTTTCGGAGAAATTTTTCCCGGCCTAAATCGTGGCGAGTCAAACCCTGTTTTTTCAGCTCTTTCTCAACGACATTCTGGGTGGCGATGCCGGCATGATCGGTTCCCGGCAGCCAAAGGGTTTTATATCCTTGGAGACGTTTCCAACGGATTAAAATATCCTGAATGGTGGCATTGAGAGCGTGGCCCATATGGAGAGAGCCAGTAATATTGGGTGGAGGCAGGGCAATAACGTAAGTTTTTTTCTTTTTGTCGGGCCTGCCCGCCGAAGCTTTAGCGGAGGCGGGACTAAAAAATCCCGACTTTTCCCACTGTCGGTAAATTTTCGGTTCGGTTTCCTTAGGATTGTAGGCGGCGGAAGTTTTCTTGTCCATTAGTTCTTTATATCAAATAGCGCTGATTTAATCAACTAATTTTAAATTGGCGTTGGCGTTTATTTTTATCCAATTTCCTTCCTTTTTGTTTCTGAAACAAGCGGCGGCGGCAATCATGGCGGCGTTGTCGGCGCAAAATTCCGGCTCTGGCGCGTAAAAATCAATTTTCATTTCTTTTATTTTTTCTTTCATTTCTCGGCGCAACTTGCTGTTAGCCGCCACGCCGCCAGCAATCATTACTGATTTAACGTTATATTTCCTGGCCGCTTCGGCGGTCTTGCGGATTAAGACATCAATAACCGCTTGCTGGAAAGAAGCGGCCATATTATTAACATATTTTGGGGAAAGTTTCTTTTCTTTTTTGACTTGGTATAAAACGGCGGTCTTGAGGCCGGAAAAAGAAAAATCAAATTCGTTATCCGGTGAGCGGACACTGAGCATCGGCCGGGGCAATTCAAAGACGCTTTTATCGCCCAGTTTGGCTCTTTTTGAGATGACCGGGCCGCCCGGATAATCCAAGCCGAGCAGTTTGGCGACTTTATCAAAGGTCTCGCCGGCGGCGTCATCGCGTGTCTCGCCCAACAGTTGGTATTGGCCGCGTCCGGTCATTAGAATTAGCTGGGTATGTCCGCCAGAAACAATCAGGCAGAGCGCCGGCAGTTTTATTTTCGGATTTTTTATCCAATTGGCAAAAAGATGGCCTTCCAGATGATTGATGCCGACAATCGGTTTTTTAGCCGCGTAAGCCAGCGCTTTGGCGAAATTGGCTCCGACCAAAAGAGAAGGAATCAGTCCCGGACCGACCGTGACGGCGATTAAACCAAAGTCCGGCCGGCCCGCTTTTTCAAGCGCTTGCTCAAAAACCGGCCGGATATTTTTCAAGTGCGCCCGGGCGGCCAGGTTAGGCACGACTCCGCCATAGGGAGCATGAACCTTTATTTGCGAAGAAACCACCGACGACAAAATTCGGCATTTTTTTTCACTGCCGGAAACTAAAGCGACAGCGGTATCGTCGCAGGATGTCTCAATTCCTAAGATAATCATGATATACTACTGATCTAGTCCTATCATAGTTTAAAACTTGATATTTTTCAAATTTTAAGTAGAATAGAGACAACAATGGCCCCATCGTCTAGCGGTTAGGACGACGGCTTTTCAAGCCGTTAACCGGGGTTCAACTCCCCGTGGGGCTACTGGCGATTAAAAATAAATGAAAACAAAAATTATTTTCGGGTTTGTTGTTATCGTTCTTATTGCCGCCGGCATCTACTATTTTAATTTCCATAAAAAAGAACAGATGATTGGCGGGCAAAAAGACGAGCATGGCTGTCTGATTCCGGCCGGCTACAGCTGGTGCGAGGCCAGCCGGAAATGCCTGCGGACCTGGGAAGAATACTGCGCCGACGAAGCGCCTGAAGCGCCGGCGCGAATAAAAGAGATTTTAGCCGCCAAGTACGGCAAGGAAATTTCTCAAGTGGAGCTCAGGGTCAACCACCAGGACCAGAGCCATCTAACCGGTAGCGTCAGTTTTTTACCAGGCGGGCCGAGGGAAAGCGGGATGTTTTTGGCCACCAAGGTTAATGGCGAATGGCAGCTACTTTATGACGGCAATGGTTCGGTTGACTGCGAAGGGCTGAAGGGTTACAATTTTCCGCCGGAAATGCTGGAAGGATTTTGCGATTGACAAATTATTGTTTTTATGATATTGTTATTTTAGTTAAAATGACGCTGTTGTCATTCTGAGCCGTTAGGCGAAGAATCTTTAAAAAGGGAGGGAGTTTTTATGGTGGAAATCTATCGTAACGGTGATGTGATCAGGGTGCGGGGAGCCGAAAATGGCTCTCGGCGATTGCCGGAATTGACAGAAACCTTAGGACAGGCGATTGCCGAGTGTCCCGATGTGATACTTGATTGCCTGAGGCGGGAGTTGGCATCATTCCGGCAATGCCGCCGGAGCAACGGGCAAAGCGCTCCCAATAGCCGGCCCCACCGCCGGCGAAGGTAGTTTTTCGCGTCAGAAAAGGCGCGGGGGACCGGTCAAAAGGGCCGGTCTTTTTTTCTTGATTTGAGACCGTTTTTGGAGTAGGATTTTCGTATATGCCGGCGGAAGATAAATATTATCTCAAAATTGGAAAAGCGACAGATTTGAAAAGCCCGAAAGAACGACTTGCCTATCGGGCTTTTGAGATTCTGCCCGGGGCGCTGGCCTGGGGGACGCTTTTGGGCGTCATTTTTCTTTCTTGGGCCAAGCCGGTCTGGGTCGCTGTTTTCATTATCGCTTTTGATGTTTACTGGTTGTTAAAAACCGTTTATCTGTCTTTTCATTTGCGCTCCAGCTATTTCAAAATGAGGAAAAACATAGAAACCGACTGGCTGGAAAAGTTGAAAGAAATTACTGCCAAAAACTGGCAAGACATTTACCAGTTGATTGTTTTGCCAGTGTATAAAGAATTAGAGGAAGTGGTTGAGGAAAGCGTTAGGGCGATTATCAATTCGGATTATCCTAAAAACAAAATGATTGTCGTTTTAGCGATTGAGGAACGAGTTGGCCAACCGGGGCGGGCTCTGGCCGCTTCAATTGAGAAAAAATTCGGCGATAAATTCTTTCGCTTTTTAGTTGCGGCTCATCCAGATAAAATCGCCGGCGAACTGGCCGGCAAGGGGGCTAATGCGGCCTGGGCCGCCCGCCAGGCGAAAAAAGAAATCATTGACCCGCTCAAAATTCCCTACCAGAATATTATTGTTTCCTGTTTTGACATTGACACGGTCGTTTATCCGAAATATTTTTCTTGTTTGACTTATCATTATTTAACCAGCGATAATCCGACCAAAACCAGTTATCAGCCGGTTCCTCTCTATAATAATAATATCTGGCAGGCGCCGGCGATTTCGCGAGTAGTGGCGACTTCCGGCACCTTCTGGCAGATGGTCCAGCAACAGCGGCCGGAACGGCTATCCACCTTTTCTTCGCAGTCAATCAGTTTTCGGGCCTTGGTTGATGTCGGATTTTGGCAGACCAATATGGTCTCGGAGGATTCCCGGATTTTCTGGCAATGCCTGCTTTACTATGACGGCGATTACCAGACCGAACCGCTCTATTATCCGGTGTCAATGGATGCCAACTTGGCCTCGTCTTTTTTGAAAACGGTTTTTAATGTCTATTGCCAGCAGAAACGCTGGGGCTGGGGGGCGGAAAATATCCCCTATCTTTTATTCGGCTTTTTGAAAAACAAAAAAATTTCCCTCGGCCGGAAAATTCATTGGACTTTTGTCCAGCTGGAAGGATTTTGGTCCTGGGCGACCAACGCTTTGATTATCTTTTTGCTTGGCTGGCTGCCTTTGTATCTGGGCGGCGAAAAATTTAATGTCACCTTGCTGTCATACAATCTGCCTTTTATTACCCGGACATTAATGACCTTGGCTATGGTCGGGTTGATTGGGTCGGCGATTTATTCCACTCTACTACTGCCCCGGCGGCCGAAAAACTATGGCCTTATTCGCCACTTGTCTATGATTGTCCAGTGGGTTTTGGTTCCGTTCACGATTTTGGTTTTTGGCGCTATTCCCGGACTGGAAGCCCAGACCCGTCTGTTGCTGGGGAAATACATGGGCTTTTGGGCGACGCCGAAAGAGAAGACGATTGGTAAATGAAAAAAGGGCAGAGAAATTTCCTGCCCTTTAATGGAGCTGGTCGCACAAGCTATACTCGCGCGGACGATTCCCGGCCGAAGTTTCTGCCGGTAATCTCCCTCCATTTTTTTTGAAACTTTTTACAGGGAGCGCAAACCTCTGTTTCCGGCCGGAGTTGAAGCCGGGCGAGAGGGATTTGTTCCTCGCAATCCTTGCAAATTCCATAAGAGTCATCCGCGATTTTCTTCCGGGCTGCCTCGATTTTTTCAAGGCAGCGCAGATTGTTCCGCATTTTTTTGTCGGCGGCTTTAAATTCAAAGTCGTTCCGGCATCGGTCAACGAGGTCGCCTTTATTGGGCGAATCGCAGCCGAATTTTAAGTTCTGCCGGAAGGCGAAGAAGTCTCGCCGCCTTTCCATCTCCAGTTCCTCCTCTCTTTTACTGAGAAGGGCGCTTGCCTCTTTCTGGCTAATGCCGGAATGTTTCCATGCCATACTCCCTCCTTTTTTTAAAAAACAAAAAGTTTTAAGAGAACTCCATCTTTGCCTATTTTAGGTCTACAACCTTCATTGCTTTTTGTCAAGTCATTCCAGGTGGATAATTTTTTGGAAACTGGTCAGGTATTTTTCCATTTCCGGATTAATTAAATTATTATCTCAAACAAATCTGGCCGCCCGGCGGGATTTTTTAAGCAGTTCAATGTCTTTTAACGAAGCCATGGCCAAGTCGGGCAGGCCCCATTGACGCTGGCCGATAAAG
>Ga0100399_1000546_pt1 | contig 26587 bp, 24 predicted proteins | sample CryGeymeta201523_FD_81545 | JGI IMG/M metagenome (GOLD analysis project Ga0100399, IMG submission 81545) | Groundwater microbial communities from Crystal Geyser aquifers in Utah, USA - Crystal Geyser metaG 2015-23 | ecosystem: Environmental > Aquatic > Deep subsurface > Groundwater | place: USA...
AGCGTCCGGTAGCTCACACAACTGACTACCGAGCGCCAAGAAAGGACATCTTTTCTCCCCTTTCAACCCGTGTTCGTGCCGAACACGGGTTGAAAGGGGAGAAAAGAAGGGTAGCCTCCATCGTGTAGCTGTCTGTGTGAGCTACCGGACGCTGAAGCAATCCGGCGTCCTTTTGGAGGGGAACTTCCAAAACGATGCACTAGCCGCTGAATCTCGAATATCACATCGTCGTCATCCGTGTAGAGTTTCCGTGTCGAGTCCCCTGCGCCAGTCACCCACCGACAAACGGAACCCGCGGCCCAATCGGGGAACCACTTCACATGCACTCAATAACCCAGTCTTCGTGGGACAGTGGGAACCGGTTTAGTTCTACCAGCAGTCGTCACTAAGGCATGAGGCTGTCCATCAACTCGACGAACTGAATGTTGAGATGGCATTCGAGGAGGACGTAGTTTTTGCATTGCGAGACGCCCATCCCGCAGTGAAGTTCGTCGCAACTTGCCCAAGGGGAGGAGTAGATCTCGGATTTCTTTGGTGGCATTGTTCAGCTTCCTCGTTGTCAGCGCACGGGATGCGTCCGCGGGATGCGTGGGCAGGCATCTGCCGGTGAGCAGAATCGCTTTACGGTATTTCTTCCCGGATGTTCTCGATCTTCTCGGGGGAAAGCCCCGCGGGGTTACGTTGTATCGCAGCGATTAAGTCCACATCGGTGATATCGCGGCGAATTGCGATGGCCGCACGTGCCGCCTCATTAACGATATGCTCGGTCTCAGCCGCGGTGTGCAGGGGACAGGCCGAGGCCACCTGAAGGAAGTCGATCCGCTCGAACTCGCAGAGTTCGCCGTCAAAGGAGAGATGGAATGTGACCGACTCCATCAGTTGCCGCAGCGTCGAGTTAGTGAACCAGGGGGCAGAGCGCGGGTCGGGGAGCGCCTGTTCCGCAGCAACGGGAAGGCTGAATGCTGCGATGAGAATCAGCGACACCCAATTGGAGATGAGAGAGCACGACCGGATTGGGTCGCCCTCGGACTCTGCGAGTCCGCGCTGAACATGTCATGGTGCATTCACCTCTTATGAGCCGAACAACCCATCGCCAAACCGGGCTGGATGCTGCTGCATTGCAGACGGAGCGCCAACAGCGGTCAACCGTTCGCGAACACCTTGCGTGTCCTGTTTGGATTCGGAAGAGCGATGCGCTGATTGGTATACACACTCTCAATTGCTGCGAAGCCAATCTCATTGACAGCGACGAAGTTACTATTCGTGCAATGGGGCAGCGGCCCGCCGTCGAGGTAGTCGGCGATTTGCTCGTAGGCCACCTTGAACACGCTGGCGTTCTCCGGCATGTTGTGCTGGCTCAGGTCGATGGGCTCCCGCTTCTCGTTCTGTGCGTAAGGCGGGATGTAGATGCCGGCACGCACCATGCCTTCCGTTCCCAGAACTTCGCAGTAGAAAGAGCTATGCTCTCCGTTCGCGCCGATCTGGATTCCGGTGACGCCGTTCCGGAATTCGACGACCATGGATTCCAGTTGCGGCTCCGGCTCGAAGCCATCGGGGACATCTCCTTCCGGGAGGTGTCCGCGAGCGAACACGGCTTCAGGACAGTACCCGGCAAACTGGCAGATCAGGTCCGTGGTGTGGCTCGCAAAGGAGAGGACGGAGTGACCGGTGTACCCGACCACCGCCTTCACTTCGCCGATAAGTCCCTCCTGCACCAGTTCCTGCATCCGCAGAACGAGCGGGCTCCAGTGACGGGAATAAGAAACGGTGATTGGAACGTTCTTCGTTGCGGACGCGGCGACCATCTCGTCCATTTCCGCGAGGGAACAACTGGGAGGTTTTTCCAGAAAGATCGCCTTGACGTTGGACTGCAGCACTTCCATCGTTACCGCATGATGGTGCGGCCCACGCACGCAGACCGCGACAATGTCTAACTGCTGATCGTGCAGCATGGCCGCGGCCGTATCGTACCACTTCACAGATTCGGGCAGGGCTTTACCCCACACGGCCTTGAAGCTCTCGCGTTTCTCCTCCAGCATGTCGGCGACCGCAACAAGGTGGACGCGGTTGCTCTTCAGAATACCCCCGATGTGACAATACGGAAATTCATCTTCGGGTTTTCCGTACATGGCGGCAATGTTGCCGAGACCAATAACTCCTACGGTATGCATCTTGAACTCCTCTCATTGGGTAATTGGGTAATGAGGCTAATTGGGTGACGGAGGATCGGGGAACGGGTTAAACGGTGTATTCTGCTTCTGGCTCTTTGACGGTCACGAACCATTCCCTCCGGGTCCGTATGATAGCGTTGATCTGTCTCAATATGGAGTCGATCTCCAAGGTGAGTCGGTCCCCTGTTTGCTGGAGAATCAACTTCCGCTTCGAGCAGCGGGCGAGGAAGTACTTTGTTTCCCGGGCTGCGGCCCTGGCATTGTGGAAGAAGTTCAGGGAATCACGGTGATGGTGACAACCATCACCCTCAACGAGGTTTGCGCCGATGGAATCAGCCGCCCGGACGAGTTGCTTTCCAGTCGTATCCTTGGCAAAGAAATCCCACTTTGCCACCATTCCCCATATCTCGTCAGCGACCGCCTCAATCTGAGAGAACATCTCCAGTTCCTCAATTGGCATATACCGACCCGGCAACCAATTTCCTCCCAACGTATCGTCGGGATCTCCGCTTCGCTCCGACAATTACCCTCATCAGTACTTCTCTTCCCTGATTTGGAGTTTCCGGTCCTTGGTGAAGTAGTCGGGGTCGCCCCAGATGTTGATGCGGACGACTTTGTTGTCCTGGATGGTGAAGATGACGTTATAGGAATCGTGGTACTTGAAGAGGTAGGATCGACGCAGCTCGTTGGTGACGCTGCGGAAAGTGACGGTCGCGCTGCCGGGGATCTGGATCCCTTCGCCGCCGGCGGGAGCGCCGCCTCCGCTACTCACGAAGGTCTCGATTTCGTCCGGGAATCCGTATCGGTACATGACCTTCCGGGAATCGTCACCCAGCTTGATGTGGTGAGCGGGGTCTGCCAGTTGCGTTCGGGCGATGGGGCACTCACTGCCCGCGACAACGATACCATCGACGAATCCCAAACGGTCCACCATGAATCCCATGACGTAAGTGTCTCGCCGGTAGAGCCATTCAACATGGTTGCCATCCAGGACAACCCATGCCGCTGTCGCCCATGCAGGAGCGGGAGCCGCTGACACCTCTGCTCCTGCTGCTCCAGCGCCCGCTACGCCCGCAGCACCTGCTCCTGAGGGTGCGGCTCCCAATGATGGCCCACCCTCAGGACCGCCTGGCAGCTCCCGGAAAACCGCCGGGCCACCACCCGGCCCGCCGGCTCCACCCGCTTCGCCCGCACCACCTTCAGGAGGCAATTGAGCGGCCGTGGCGCTGCGTCCCACAACAATGCCGTCCGGCATCCCGTGGACACGCACAAGGGCATACCGGAATATGTAGTTCCCAACTCCACGATCCAATAGTTTGTCGCCCAGCGAAATTCCACAAAGTTGGTACTCGAACGGATAACGCACCCAATGAGGAACTGGCTTCCCATCCAATCCTGTGATGCGGTGAGCCTCCACCGGCACGAGAAAGTCATGGGCCATCCCAAAGGAGGCGACAGCCGTGGCAACAACTATCAGCAGCGATCTGCGTTTCATGCGGTTCTCATAATCCTTTTCAGGCTAAAATGTGCGCTCCAATTACTGAACGGCGGGAGGACCCACTCCCGGAGGAGCCATCGGCGCGCCACCCCCGCCAGGCGCAACCATACCGGGGCCAGCCGGAGCTCCGGGGCCTGCCGCGGCACCGCCACCGCCGCTGCTGGCGCCGCCAGGCGATTGCCCGAACGCCGGAACAGGCGGCATGGCTGTGCGCGAACTGGCGTAAGCTTGAGCAGCCTGTTGATACAACTGATTGGCGTTCTCCAACCTGCCCGCGCGTTTCTCCATGTCCGCCAGCGTCATCAGAGCGTCCCCGTATGTAATCCACGCGCCAATGAGATACCGCGACGCCATGACGAGGTCTCCCTTCGAGACCGCTTCTTGCGCGTGTCGATTCATATTCGTCGAAGCGTCAAACTTCCGCTTGAGGGACGAACCGGGACTGTTGTCCGCCCGTGGGTCAAAGGGGTGGCATTGCGGGTGTGGCTGATAGCCATTGTCAAGTGCTTCCTGTGCGGTGGACCATCCCACCAGCATTCGAGCGTTCGTCCTCTTCATCACGGGACACTTGAAGGTGTGATAGTACCTGTCCATCTCGGTAGATCCAAACGCCCATATACCGGAACGAATCCAGCTCCGCTCGGGAAGAGGGTAGGCGGCCCACCATCCCGAACTACTCCTCTTGCTGGACCGTCTTGCGTCCGAACTCCCTGCCGCTACTACCAGCAGTAGCACTCCGCACAGAAGAACCCATCCGCGAATTGATATCTTCACTGGAGACACCACCTTTGTGGAAATTGCAATCCCTACGTTTCTCTTTGTCCATGAATTCCAATGATCGGAGACATGGGGTCACGCATCACTCGACATCCCCGTAGCGTAGCCTCTTGGTGGGGCAATGCTTCAGAGCGCAAATCTCCTCCTTGCGCACCCGCGTACACCAAGGACGCAGGCGAGAAACGTCTTTATTTGCTTGACGAGTAAAGCTGACTTCCCAGTCGCAATCACTCACCTTCGAGTTCTACTCCCAATTCAGCGGCAACTTCTTCAATGCTGAACGTTCTCCCCTTTCGGTATTCCTCGATAGCGTGGCGAGCAAGGAAGTCAAAGGGGTTCTCATCCGCTTTGGCACAGTGCAGCACCGAACCTTCCGACTGCACGAAATACCGATCGCCCGGCTTGACATTGGCAGACTCACGAATCCGCTTGGGAATCGTCAACCGCCCTTTCTTGTCCACTCGCACTGCGACTGCCTGGCTCATAGCGAATCAACTCTCAAAGTACACTTTACTTACAAGCATCAGCCTAACGGCCACCTACATACTGCGACCCCGCTTCCAGCGCGGCAGCAATTGCCGCGCTCTCCTGTGGACTGGCAGGAGGCTGCTCCGTCAACCATTTAGGCAGATACTTCGTGTTGTCTGCCTTCGCCGTAGCCCTTGACCCCGCAACAACACCTGCCATGATTGCGGCTCTTTCGGCCTCGGACCAATCCGGCTTCTGTTCCCACCAGCGGAATCGGGCATACCAGCCCGCTACCGTTCGCTTCCCCTGGGTGAAGTACTTCGGGATGCGGACGTTCACCGCGCGTTTGTAGTCGGGCGTTGGGTCGTAGTAGGCGAACTCGTAGATTTCCTCGATTTTTCCGTCAGCGGAGACGATGGACTCCGTAGTGAGGCCGGTCTTGCGAATCGCGGTGAAGGCGACCTGGTCCTTGCCTCCTGTTGCAGGATCAGGCTCGAACTTCGGAGTCCCTGCAGCGGCGGCTGGGGCTCCCTCGGCCCCTGGCATTCCACCGGGAGGCGGTGCCCCACCCGGCGTTACCGCGGGTGCTCCTCCCGCGGGGGGCGCCGCCGGTCCGCTCGGAGGCGGCGGTTTTTCCTGAGCAAAGAGTATGCTGGCGATGGAAAGGGCCGTTACCAGCAACAAAAAGTAGGACTTTGCTCTGGTGCGAGGCTTACGCTTCCGCGGTTTCGAGATCAGGAAAATCGTCATCAGTGCATCAACCACACGGGTTAGAGTTTTCCACAGGCCGCTGCTTGTCTTTGTGTCTGCGCCTGCGCCGGAGTTTGGACATCGTGATTATATCCAACGAGCGGCTGAGTGTCAAACACCCGAGCGGGGTGTAAGTTAAATTTGTGATAATCAGCCCTATCCACCCCAGCCGGAACCATAGGCGCCTATCGTCTGGAAACCGACAGTGATTGTGTAACGGAGTTCGCGGTTCGTCGGTCCTGAGTGAGTTCTTGCAACAACCTCTCGTTTATGCCTGACCGACCCCAGGGGGCTAATTACCACCACGCGTCACAAATCTGACTTACACCCACCCGAGCGGGCGAAGGCGCACATCAAATCTAAGATAGTCCTCGGCCTCCCCACAGATATACTTGTTTCGGTTGAGAATCCACCGTTTGCGTTTTTTGTAGGGGCGGACTCTCAACCCGAACAGGCATAGAAGGCGCCCAGCACCTTGTTGATGGCCCCGGCGACTGCGGTGCAATCCTGCTCCGTCCACCACTGGTCGATGCTTACATACACCGCCCGGTTCAGCAGGTCGGTGGACCGCGGGCACATGTCGGGTCTGTAATCGGGGACAAAAGGTGCGTTCCGCTCGCACGTCCAGGGGCAACCATCGGCGGACGCGCTCTTCCTGTCCATCAGGTGCTCCCAGTAGGAATAGATATGCCAGTCGCGCGATTCCCTGTCGCCGCGGCAGCTCACCGGGACGCCTTCGGCGGCCAGCGCCTGCACAACTTTCATGGACTCCGCGGTGTTGGGGGGAAAGAATACCAGTTTGTAGCCCACTTCGCCGTCGGGATCGTTCACTTTCTGAGGAGTGATTCCCTCGTGCTGCTTCAGTTGAGAGACCACTCGCTGTTTGGCCGTTCGCCAGCGATTCACCTGATCCGGCATTTTACGCATCTGCGCCAGGTTAACCGCGCCCTCCAGTTCAGAGAGCTTGTAATTGTAGCCGCAGAAGAGTTCGCCCTCCTCCTGCTCCACTGCAAAACGATCCGGCCTCCAGCACGCGCCGGTGTCGTGGTTGTTCTGCGCCCGGGTGTAGAGGAATTTGTCCTTGCACATCACCAGCCCGGCTTCGCCGCCACCAGTGATCTTGTAGCTGCTGATAGAGAAACAACCAAAGTCTCCGATGGTGCCCAGCTTTCTGCCCTTGTACTCTCCGCCGCAGGCTTGTGCCGTATCCTCAATCACCATCAGGTTGTGCTTGCGGGCAATTCCCATGACGGCATCCATGTCGGCACACGTACCAATAAGATGAACAGGCGCGATGGCCCTGGTGCGTGGCGTGATCTTCGCCTCAATGTCCTGCGGGTCGATGGTGAGAGACTCGTCGACTTCGGCGATCACGGGAATCGCGCACGCAGTGACTACCTCTGCCACGGTTGCGAAGAAAGTATACGCTGGAACGATCACCTCACAGCCCGGCCCGACGCCCGCGGCAACATAGGCAGTGTTCAGCGCGGAAGTACCCGAGTTCACCGCCAGTACGTAGGGAACACCAAACAACTCCCGGCACAATGCCTCGAGCGCCGCCACCTTGGAGGGCTTCGGGTTGTAGTAACGGGACAGCATGGGCGAAGTGAACCTGTCGCGGCCGATTGCCTGCCGGATGGACTCCTTCGTTTCTTCGGTGAAACCCCACGTGTCCGCCAGTTCCATGAACTCCTCGACCCCAATTTTCGGCGGTCCTGATCCTTCGTAGGACGAGACCGACTTGGGTCCACCCTCAATTGCGAGACTTGCGGTTGCGTTTTCAGACATTGTACTCTCCTATGCAAGAATGGCCGATCGTTGTTTCATTTACTGTAGTCTGCAAATTTGCAGTTTCGGTGAACCGGAGGCGTCAGGCAACTTCAGCCCTGGAAAACCAGCGCCCCACCGTGGTGACTTTCAGCGATATTTTTTTATCCGTCAGGTCCGCGATTTCCGGTAGCTGCACCAGTTGCCCCCCGCAGACGTAGAACGAGAAGGAATCACCCGGATAGGTAGTCGCGCTTCGGTCAATCGAGAACTCCTGTCCCTGCAATTGCTGGAACCCGGCGAGGAACTCCGCCTCGCATTCGCGTGGCGATATCTCGTTTCTCTCAATATGACCTTCCGGGTTCACTCGGATCCCCAGCAGCTTGCCGCACTCCTCTTCCAGTTCCCGGATAAGGTCGCCATCGGGACCCACCAGAAGTGCGGCAACTTCAGGATGAGAGCGCAGGACCAGCATCGGCTCATCAGAACGCCGAGCGATGCGCCTCACCTTGCGGCGCAAGTCGGTGGCCACCGTCTCAGCCGTGCGCACATGGCCGCGCCCAGTGCAGTAGGGGCATGGTTGGCAGAGAAGCTCTCGCAGGCTCGCGCCGCGCCGGCGGCGCGTCATCTCCACCAGACCAAGAGGGCTCAGATGGATGATGCGAGTCCGCATTCGGTCTCTCTTGAATTCGGACTCCAACTCATTCATCACTCGGATGCGGTCCCTGACCCGGTCCATGTCGATGAAATCTATCACGATGATGCCGCCAATGTCCCGGAGGCGCAGTTGCCTCGCCACCTCCTCCACCGCTTCCAGATTCGTGCGCAGGATCGTGTCGGCGAGGTTCGTCTTCCCCACATATTTGCCGGTGTCCACATCGATCGATGTCAGCGCCTCCGTCTCATCGACCGTCACTTGCCCTCCGTGCGGCAACGGAATAGCCTTGGAGAGCGCTTTTGCGATCTCCGACTCAAGTTCATACTGTTCGAAAATGGGGATGTCACCGGCATAGAGACTCACCTTGTTCGCAAGGTGCGGGGCGTCTTTCTGCAACAGCTCAATCACCCGAGCATAGTCGGATTCAGAATCGATCAAGAGTTCATCGACGTATTCGGTTAGCTGGTCACGCGCGACGCGCCCGACCAGACCCAGATCGCGGTGCAACTCGTGCGGCGCGGGAACCAACCTAAACTGCTCGTTGATCCCCTTCCATAGAGCCGTCATCGCTTCCACGTCCCGCTTCAATTCGGACTCCGACCGTTCCTCTGCTTCTGTACGGAGGATCAAGCCGTGATCCAGAGGCCGCAGTCTATCGCTAATCTGCTGCAATCGCTTGCGTTCGTGTTCGTCGTCAATACGACGTGCGACGCCGACATGGCGGGATGAATGGCTTAGCAGAATGACATAGCGGCCGGGGAGCGCGATTCTCGTCGTGACTCTGGCGCCTTTTGTTCCCACAGGTGGGCGCGCAATCTGGACCATAATCTCTTCGCCTACCTGCAGGGCCTCTGAGATGCTTGAGTACCGGTGCGCGGCATCCACGTCCCGGAATGAGGTTGCCGTTCGCGCCTCTGGCGAAACATCGGTCACGTAGATAAAGGCGTTACGGGAAAGTCCGATTTCAACAAAGGCCGCGTCCATTCCCGGCAGCACATTGACGACTCGTCCCTTGTATACATTGCCAACCAGTCGGTTCTCGCGTTCCAGCGAGAAATCGAAGAGCCGCCCATCCTCAAGAACGGCGACTCTCGTCTCTCCATGGTCTACGTTTACCAGGATGCGTGTTTTCATACTTCCTGTCCAGGCAGCCTCGGTTCCGAGTCCCGACCTATCTTCGCCTCAATACGGCAACTGAGAAACGGCCTTGGAGATCATGGCGATGGCCGCGCACGCCATCCCAACAAGCCCCATCCCACACGCGTATCCTGCCACCAGAACCGTTGCGTAGAGTCTCCACTGCTTCTTCCCATACTTGGGCCAGAAATAGTATCGCGCGAGCAACGCGCCAAACATCTCAGGGATAAAGCCGTGGGGAAGGCTTCCCAGACCCCGAATAAACCCGTAGATGAGTAGAATCGGCAGCTTGAACCAACTCAGAATAGCGTAGCCACACAGTCCGAATCCCAGTCCACCAAAGATAACGCTCTTGTTGATGGCTTTCAGAAAGTAGGAGTCCTGATCGCTGGTGGCAGTCATCCACAATCCCTGATTGAAGGCGGACAGATGCCACATTTTTTGAGCGTAGGGATAGGCCTGAGAGGGGATGGGCGCCAACCGCCAGAAGAACTGCCAGAAGATGAAGCTGCATACAATCATGATCGGCAGAACCACGATATCTGCCTTGATGATGCTGGTGATCTTGGTTCCCGTTAGTTCCACAACCCTGAAGTGCTGGGCCATGCCTCCGTAGTTGTGGAGGGGCAACGGAGCGAACCAGATATCGACACCCTTATACTTGCTCAACACCAACGTCCCCTGAAGCACATACGGAATCTCAACCCATTGCCCGGTTAGTCCCTGCATTCGGGCATTCACGTAGGAATTCACAGGCGTGAAGACGAACGCGAAAAGCAGCAGAAATACGAGGGAGAACTTGGGTACCAGAACGTGACAAAGCGCCAGGTAGCCAAAGGTGGAGAGAACAAAAAGCCCCAGGGCGATCCAGATCGGGAAGTCCCCTCGTCCTTCAGGGGGTTGCGAAGCTCCGCGAAGAGCGAGATTCTTGCGTGCCTGCATCGCCCCGTTCGCCACGCTCACGATGCCGATGACGGCCACTGCGAGAGCCACTCCGATGGCGAGGCTGAAATAGAAGTCCATCTGATTGGTGGTCACCGTCCGAATGGTGTCCATCCCAGGCTGCCAGTGCTTGAGGATGCCGTGGTGGTAGAGCACGGGGTTCAGGATGAGTGTGGCCATCGCAGCGACAAAACCGCCAACCACTGCGTAGAACGGCAACACCATCCCCCACAATACAGCGCCGAGATCGGTGGCGATACCGGTTGGGGAGGCGGGCATGAAGTTCTGGGTTGAGTGGGTTAGATCAATGAACGGGATAGGGATCAACTGCAAGGGCTTCGCGAGCAGAGCGCCGCTTAGTGTCGGGATGCCCACGTAAAAGGACCCAAACACCAACCCAATCATGGACCCAATGCTAAAGACTCGCCACCGCCAGCTTTCCTCCTTCGTCGTTACTTCGGCGAGTGCCGTGACGCCTTGCGCCGTCACGGGCGCCATCGGGAAGGGGAGCTTCTCCACATCGGAGGTCAGCCGAAAGAGAGCGTAGCCCAGTCCGTAGGAGTTCATCTTCCCCAAGAGCAGGCCGGCGACGAGAAGCAGGAAGGGGATCAGCCAGTCGGGGTGCATGAACATGCGGTGAAGGAGAGCTTCGGAGTCTGCCGGTGGCACTACCCAATTGGGGATATCCGTATCAATCCCAAAACCTTTCATGGCCACCGAAGTACGAAGGTATGCTTTCCATATCCACTCGGAGAAGGGAGAGCCGGGAAGCGCGATACCTCCCATGGTCGCCATCAGTGTGCTTGCGATATAGAACAGAACGTAGATCTCCTGCTTCCGCAAGGTTGTAAACGAACGTCGTGCGACCTCGGCGAACAGGATGATGGTTACCCACTCGGCGGCAGGTCCCAGGTTCTGCCCGGCAACAAGGCCAAGATAGATAGACCCCGGCATCATCACAAACCCGATGAACAGGGCCCCGATCACCGTCTTGATGTTGAAGCCTTCCTCGTACTTGTCGGGGGGCTCCAGTAGGGATCGGTACTCCTCTAATTCCTGATCCACATAAGTGGATGGCTTCTTCTCGTCCTTGGAATCAGGCTTCATAGACTCCTTCCTCTTACTTCGGGCTCTGTAGGTTCGCTACGAAGTGCTTCCTCACCGCGCACTTGGTACTCTGCCTTTACTTCCGGCGTGCAGATGCGCCATATCAGGTATTGCTTCCTCAGGATGTTCAGGAAATTGCGGGTGACGCGCAGCCAGGATGATTCGTCTCCGCTCTCCCGGCGGATGATGATCTGTACCTCATTCACCCATGCGTCATCTGTGGGAACCGTATCGATGGTCAAATGCTCGCTGACACCCAAATCATACGGAGCCAGCCACAGCATGGCGCCCAGCCGATAGCCGTCTCCCTGTTCATGCCGGTGAGGCTGGAATGTGACATCCCCTGTGGAGAAATTGCCGACGGAGTAATCGGTGTGGGCCTCGAAGTACTGCCGCATAAAGGCGTTAATGCCAAGGGACTGACTGGCCGATACAGTAAAGGGCAGCCCAACGCGCAGGTAATCGCCTTCAGGATCGGGGAGTTTCCAGCGCCTCTCCACGTCCGGCACAGACATTTCCGCCGCCTTGCGGGCGGGGTAGAGAGTGGACAACAGCACTGTGACCATGACGATCAAGGTGCTGCCCACAGTGGACAATGACGAGTAGTTGAGGTTCAGTCCCGGCGACAGGTTGTAGTCGACGATCACCTTCGACAACACCTGACCGAATACGTAGCCGGAGATTGCGCCGAGAATCGCGTACACGCACGCTTCCGCAATAAACAGGGCCGAGATGTGCACCGGCGCCAGGCCGAGCGCCCCAAAGATACCGATTTCGTTGGTCCGCTCGAACACCGAACCAAGCATTGTGTTCAGCACGATCAGCGCCACGATGGCAATGGGAACCATCAGGTCCAACAGACCCACGGGCGTTGTCTGAGCGAGGGCGCTGCACAGGTAGGTCTTGCCGTCTGCTCCCGCGTAGACGTTCAACTCGATACGCTCCATCAGTCCCTTCAGGCTTTCCTGCACGCTTTTTCCGTCCGGGAACCCGATGGTGACAGAGCGAAGATCTCCTCCGTGGAGAATCACGAAATCGTACGGGACAAACAGGGTCGAATCCGGCATCATGTGAACGTATTCTTCCAGTTCTCCCATCGTGGACTTCTGTGTCCCCTGTTGCTGTCGCTGCTCCTGTTGCATCATATTGTAGTCGACGGGCGTGAGGATTTCGCCGTCCAGGTCTTTGAATTCCTTCATCTTCTCGGAATCAACGATCCCGATCACCTGGAGACTGGACCCCAGGACGTGCGCCGTCGTTGTGCCAATATCGTCTACCGAGATTCCGAGCTGTTTCGCCATTCCGCTTGGGATGATGCAGACGAGGCGCTCACCTTCCTCAAACCAGCGACCAGCAAGCAGCCTCCGAACGTCCCGGACTTCCCTTTCACGAGGCGACAGCCCCACAAGAGCACTGGCTGAATACGACTTGCCCCCATGTTCGACTGTAACGTAGGATCGTTCGCCCACCAGCGTAGACAGATACCATGCGCGTGGCGCAACGGGGTACCGATCTCCAAACTCATTTTTCACGATGGACGCCATGGGTTCGCCCAGAGGCTCCCAAGCCTGTTGGCGCATCATGATGCCGTTGTAAGAGGAGGCGTGCTTCATATCGATCTTGTTCACTTTTGTTCGTGTGACAACCGAGGTGAACGACAGAACAGTGAAGGTGAGCAAAATCAGAGTGACACAAGTCAATGAGGTTCTCGCCTTGCGACGCCTCATATTGGAGATGCCGAGGCTAAATGCCGCGGCTGTTGCGCTGATGCGCCCAACGTCGGCGGAGTGAATGGCCCCCGTCTCCAACTTCATCGCGCGCATTTCGTTCTCAAATTTCTGGATGACAATTGAGCTTACAATGGCTGTCAGGGCGAGAATGATAAACGCCAGCAGAATAATGATAGGCGTAGTCGTGATAGCGAAGGCAGGATGCACGGCCTGGATCACCAGGAACACCAGCAGGAAAATGCCGGAGGCCCCCACGATTTGCTTGCGAATGTCAGGAAAGGAGAAGAACAACCTTTCGGTGAAGAAGGCGAACGGCAGGAGCAACGCCAGGTAGAACATGATTCCCTTGACCACATCGTTTGCAGTCTTCTGTACGTCCGGATACGCGCGGGATTCATAGCTCCACGCGGCGCGCACGTTGGCAAGGAAACGGTCGTATCGCTTCAGCTCCAGTTGCTCCCGGGCCTCGACCAGTAGTTCGCCAGCGATTTTGTGGAGGTCGTTGACGCGGTCGTTGGCGATCCCATGTTCCTCCAGGGTACGAATGCGGTGTTCATCCAGGTTCCACATGTCCATGGCCACCTGGTACGGCGTGAAGGGAATGGAGTCATATTCGTCAACGTTGAAGCCGGAGCCGAGGTAGTTCTTTCGAGTGGAGTTGATAAGCACAAACCGCAGACCGAGGATATCAGCCCCCATGGTCACCTTAATGCGAGTCCCGGGCTTGTCCGCTTCGCCGGGAGGCGCGTAGATAACAGCCACCGGTTCATAAAGCGACGCAGAAGGAGGCAGTTCCGGCAATGAATAGCCGAAAGCAAATGGCTCTGCTTCCGTTTGGGCGTCATACACATACAACTTCTGCAGCAGGCTGAAGCGCCGCTGATCGACCATATCGTAGACGGTCACGCCTTTGCAGGCGAAAAGGACGAGAGTAACTTGCTTATTGGGGACATCAATGCTGATCTCAGCCGGGTAGATCTCCTCGCCGTTCGTGCCACGGTCGAGGGCTTTGATAATCTCACCGGTTCTCGCGTCCAGCTCAAACCCATCGATTCTCCATTGCGTTTGCCTGGCCGCAGCACTGGGGACACCGACCAGCACAAACCGGCCCTTGTCCTTCCCTTCACCAGCCGTTTTGACGACGAAACTCCCGGCGACCCCGCAAAAGGTCTTTTCTCCCGCAGGCACGCGGTGCATGACCCCCAGGCTGCCCCCCACCGGTTGATCGGGAATGTAGCTCTTCTTCGGGTCAAACTCCGCAAGCAAGGCGCTCACCCGGTAGAACGTGTTGTCCAGCGAGACGTCCAGCAACTCCGGGTCGGTTGAATTGATCAGCGATGGCAGGATGCAGGCCGCAAGTTTGACCTGCTTTGTCAGACTGTCAATGTTCACGCGCCCCACGGTATCTTGTGGCGAATTGACCCACACCCGCGCGTCGTTTGCCGTCACCAGCGCCAGACCAGGGAGAGCGACGAGATTGGCGATTTCATTATCGATCGCCAGCTTCGCGGGGAGGTAGGTGCGCCAGTTCTTGCCCTGTATCGGGTTGATGCCATCCACGTAGGCAGTACCGGGTAACCCGATTAGCGGGGCCGCTGCCTGCGCCTTCTCGCGGAGAAGGGTACCGATATCGGCAAACTTCCACTGAAGCATGTTTTCGGGCTGGTCGATAAAGTGACCTTTGTAGAACGTGCCAAAGACATCGCTCTGGCTGGTGAGATCGAACGCGATGAAGGCCTTGTACTTGGCAAACTGCTTCTTCTGATCTGGCGACGGATCCGGAGGAAGTCGGCGGTAGAAAAACTCCCGGATTCCCGCGAGCGCCTGAAAATGTCCGGAGGTGGCAACCACCAATATCGACCGTTTGGGACGAAGGGACTTCAACACCCGCGTGACTTCGAGCATGGAGGCGATGCCACAAGCCTGCTCAGCCCCCGGAGCCAGACTGGGGACGACCGACATGGCGTCGTAGTACGCTTCGAGAATCACCCATTCGTCCTTCAGCTTCGGGTCGGAACCGGGTATTTCGCCGATGACGTTGATCGCCATGCGGTTCTCCCAGTCCATCTCAGTGCGAACCGTAACTTTCGTCCCGGTGGCGAGAGACTTCAGCTTGCCCCCCGTCGCCCTGTCAACAAAATATCGAGGAATGTTCACCGGAGCACTGAGGTACTTCGACTCTGCTTCTCCCCGCAAAATGGAGGGGGACTCGATGAAGATGACCGCGCGCGCGCCGAGGATCATCGCGCTGAACCACGCCGTTCCGCAGTCCATGTCGAGCAAGACGATGCTCCCCAGTACGTCTTTGCCGTTGAAGGACGACAACTCGCTCTTGCCGCAGTAGATAAGGTTGCCCTTGATCCCCGACTTTGGCGTCTGATTCGTCCGCACGGAATTGGGCCACATTGACCTGAGCTTGACGACGGCGCCGGAACCATCGACCACAAGCGTGGACTGCCGGTCAACAGGCACCGTAACACGGAACCCCTCTTCCCGGACGTTTGCCAGCCCTATGTTATGGAACTGCCGATTCACCCATGTGGCGGAGCGGCTCCGACCGTTGACCTCATCGTAACCGACCACGCGTGAGGGAATAGCGGACAGACTCGCGATGCCGGATCTGAGGTTCTCTGCTTCCACCATGGCGGCGATCTGCTTGGGGCCTGGTTGTGCAGAAACACTCATGGGCAACAGGATCAATAGAGCGAAAGCGGTCAACGCAGTCAGGGTCATGAGCGTCGCATCTCGGAGTCGCGTCGCCTCTTTGATCCGCAAAGAGAGTCCGCCGGTTCTTTCTTTCATATTGCCTCCGCAGTATGGGCAAATCACAAGAGATAAATTCTGCACGCGCCGGACGCTGAGTCCGCGCCTGTCACAGCTCGGGCAGTCGAGCAGGTTTTGGGGCGCGCGTTAGCACCTCGCACCCCTTTGCCATGACAACGGCAACGTCCTCGATCCGGACCCCGCCCCAATCCGTGATGTAGATCCCCGGTTCCACTGTCACAACGCTGCCCGAGCGGAGTCGTGAGCGATAGGTGCGCGACAGGTTTGGCGCCTCGTGAACCTCGATACCAACGCCATGGCCCAGCCCGTGACCGAATCGGTCGCCATATCCCTTGCTGACGATGTGCTCCCGTGCGGCCGCGTCCACGTCTCTGCCAGTCAGACCTGCGCGAAGCACTTCCTCCGCGCGCAACTGCGCGTCACGAACGATTCTGTACACTCGCTTCTGGTCGGAGTTTGCCTTTCCAATGCATACGGTACGCGTCAGGTCTGCGCAATACCCCTTGTACGCTCCACCAAAGTCGATCGTTACCAGATCGCCATGCTCAAGCTTCTTCCCGGACGCGGCCCCATGGGGCAGAGCAGACCGCACACCCGACGCTACGATGGTCTCAAAAGCAGGCCCATCCGAATCGCGGCGTTGCAGCGCGCGTTCGAGCCGTTGCGCCACGTCTCTCTCCGTCATGCCGGAACGCAGTTTGCCAAGCACCTCCACAAACGCCCCGTCGGTGATCTCGATGGCCTGCCGCAAGATGGCGATCTCGTCGGGCGTCTTTGACAACCTTAACGACTCCACCACACGTTGCGCAGAAAGCCAGTCGGTCTCCGGTGACAACCTGGCGAGGTCTGCCTTCTGGTCGACTGTTACGTGGTGCGACTCAATCGCGACGGCTCTCAACCGATGGCGTTTGGCGTCTCGTGCCGCGCATTGAATCAGACTGCGCTTCTCAATGGACACACGCGGTCCGACGACCTGCTGTGAAGCCTGCGCTTCATACCGGAAATCGGTATAGAAAGTAGCAGCGTCTTCCGTCACAAGGAGCAGACCCGCTGTGCCCGTGAATCCTGTCAGGTAGCGAACGTTGACAAGCCGAGAGACAATGACCCCGTCCAGCCTTCGTAACTTCATTCTCCGTCGCAGTAGTTGAAACCGGTCTTCAGTCATCTTCAGGGGGTTGCCGTCCGTTCTTTTCGGACTCTGAGTCCACGGAAACGAATTATAGCACGCTCGCCTTACTCACCTCAACGAAACTTGACGACAATTTCCGAGATGGCTGCCAAATCCGGACCGCTCACTGAAAAGTTAGCGGGAATCCCCCACAACCGCAGCGTCCAAGCCTACAACAGTCACAGCCATACCGCCACAGGCTGAATACAATCAGGCAAGTTGTGGCACGCGGAGTTGACTGCTGAAGAGACCTGGCATTTTACCATGCGGTCGGAGGGGAAAGGCCTCAGCAGTGGAAGAAGCGTCCGCGCATCGGCGCAATGAGGATCAAGCCATTCATCGTGCACAGATGGATCGAGGATCACCGGCATACGCGAGTGAATCGGCTTGCCAAGATCATTTGCGTCAGTCGTGACAACACTGCACGTCAGCCGCTCGTCAGAACCGTTCGGGCTTCTCCACAATGAATACAGCCCCGCAAGTGCAAAGTGTTTCCCCGCATCGACTGTGAACCTGAAGGGAACGCGAGCGCTTCCTTCCTTCTTCCACTCGAAGTAGCTGTCTACCAGAAACAGCGCGCGATGCTTCTGGAAGTAAGGTCGGAACATCCCCTGCATGAGTCTGTCATCGCGTGCGTTGAAGGTGGTGAGTTTTGTCTTTGGTTCAGGCTCGAAGTGGGGCAGGAGCCACCATTGAGCAGTCTCGAGGGTTCGTTGGCCCTTGTCGATGCGGGAGATCAGCGCGCTCTGCATCGGGCGCAGGTTATAGCTGGGCGACAGGTCGTGGCTGACGCGGAAGTCTGCGATGCGGAAGTCTGAGATCAGCACCTGCAGGTTGTCCTGGGTTAGAAAAGTCGCTGCGCCGCACATGGTTTTGTGATTGGTGACTGGCGCTTGGTAAGGCTCAAGTGGCAGGTTGGGGATATGGGGCTACGCAGTATTGGTGCGTTCCCCGCCCACTTACGGGTCACCAGTCATAACTTCATCGCATAGTATATCTGTCGAGCGATTTCCTGAAAACCGACGGATGGGTAGAACTGTCGTCCGACATCATTGTTTTCCGTTGTCTCAATTCGGCAGCACTCCATTCCTTCACGGCGAAGGTATTCGATACCGGCCTCCATTAACTGCCTGCCAATCCCTTCCCCCTGATGCGCTTTCGCCACGCCCATGTGGTGAACCCAGCCAATCCTCGACACTGGATCAACGAGACAGGTGATGTAACCGATGACTTCCCCATCTTCTTCGGCGACGAGCACTCCGTCCGGGTTTGCCAATATGTCGGAACGCACCTCATCCCCTTTGCGATCCTTCCACGTGGTCGATCCGCAATGGCCGCCCATGAGGTTGTCCAGTTGTCGCGCGATGGAAACGTCATGGAACGTATCGACGGTCAGATCGACAATTGTCTGCGCTTCTTGGGGTCTGAACTTCCTGATAGTCATCGGATATCCTCGCTGGGAGACCGCATTCTCGTCCCGGCGCCGAGAACGCGGTTGAGTTCGCTATGTCCATAAACAACGTTCAGGGGAACGCCCAGGTGTTCCACGACGAAAGCCGGCTTCCCCTCTCTAAAGAGCTTCACTGCGAGTGGGGAACCAGACATCTCGCTCTGCCGGGTGTGAAAAACAACATAGTCTGCGGTGCGCATCGCGCTGTCCCCTGCCGTGAACCGCAAGTCGGGTCTCAGGGCGCCACTGCGCTGATACATCTCGAAGTACGACACGACACCCGGTGGCCAGACGTTGATGATCGCCCCATCGGGCGCGTCCCGGTTGAGAAACGAAAGCGCCTTCACATAAGTGTCGCCCCAATACGTCGGCTCGAAACCTCGCTGCACCGCTCCCGGCAATCCCCCGACAAGCGAGTTGTAGTAGGATAGCTCATACGGGTGGTACGTGACAATCCCCGTAAAACCCGGGAGAAGGCAGACTGCTGCGACGACAAAAGCAATCTGCTTCCGCAGTCTCGACGGACTCTGCGAGTCCGATCCCTTCTGTGGCTCGGCAATGTCCAGCATTTTCCAACCAAGTACCCAGCCCGCCAATCTGTCGTAGCCAATCCCTGCAAGCATCGCCATGAACGGGAACGCCGACAGGAACAGGCGAACGCCGTTGTATCTCGGCACGCCGGGCATGGCAAACACCGTCAACTGAACGGCGACGCAGAGAATCAGCAGCCGCGCTGCGGACTCGCTGCGAGTCCGAGTTGATCTCCTGTCTCCTGCCATCCTGTTGACTCTCACGCTACCAACAACGGCCAGCGCGAGAGTCGCAATTGGCGTGGTGATGGCAGTCATCACGAAGGGATAGTGCCACGGTGGAATCACGTAGGTCTTCCCGAAGTAAGTTGCGCCAATCTTGTAATGCTGCAGTTGAAATCTCAAGTACTCACCCAGGCGCGTTGCCGGGTCCACCCACAGCCAGGGCCAACTAAGAAAGAAGATCATCGGGGCAACAGCAAGCAAAGCGATGGCAACCCGCACGAAGCCTCTTCTGCCCTGTGTGAGCGCCCACGGCAGCAGCACGCCATAGGACACAACGGCATTCATCTTCGTGCCAACAGCAAGTCCGGCAACGAGACCAGTAATGAAGGTGGCCCACACAACCGGCACGATCGCCGGGCGTCGTCGTTCGCGCGAAATCTCCCGTTGCTCGCCTCCCGCCGATGTGAGCCTGGCAACTTGCGCCAGCCACCAGACACTCACCACCATGAGAAACGACATCGTCGCGACAGGAACATCGCAAGTGGTGAAGTGAGCGTGTCCCCACAACCGAGGCATCAGCACCAGTGACATCGCTCCGACGACCCCGGCGCGGCGGGAGTAGACGCGGGCGGACCACAGGTACAACGCAGCCACACACAGCGACAGCATAAAGCCGCTCCCAAACCGGATCGCGGCGAGGTAGCCCAGCAAAGGCTGCAGCAACATCACGGACAGCGCGTTGACATATTTCACCGTGGCGGGTTGCATGTCTTTCGCGCTCCAGTAGTCGTCAATGGTTGAGGCGCTGAAAGGGGAAGAAACATCACCGGCGCAGGCGCTCCGGAGCGTCAGCCGCAACCACTCCGCCACCTTCGCCGACGCCCCACCATAAATCGGTTCATCGTACGTCAACCCGATGTCGGATGCCGTCAGCACGATCGGGATCAGCGTAGCAAAGAACAGTAAGAGGGCAATCAACCAGTCAGTGCTGGCCAACTTTCTCATGGCGGGGATATCTTAGCACTCGCATGAGGGAATGAGAAGGATGAACGCATGGCAAGCATGAACGCATGGCAAGCATGAACGCATGGCAAGCATGAACGCATGGCAAGCATGAGCACCCACCGTTGCTTTGCACGGTGTGTTCGTGTAAACTGTCCCCCGTAAGCAGAAGAACACAAGGAGTAGCATGAACATGCCACAGCATTTCCCTTCCACGGATGACTTCTGGTATCGCCTGCAACCGGAAGGTCCGTATGTCGACTCGCAGCGCGACAACAAGGCGTTCGGCTTCGCGGACGGCGCCATCTTCCTGTCCGAAGACAACGGCTGGACATGGCAGCATGAATCCCAGTTCCCCAACGCAAGCAACATCACGCTCAGCCACATTTTCAGTAACGGGAACATTCTCTTTGCCACCCGATCCAACCTGTACTTGAGCACGGACAATCTGAGGACCCATGAGCAAGTCATCGTAAAAAACATTGACGGCTCCGACTATCTCCCGCACAAGCCGCAGGACCCGAACCAGCCCGGCTGGTATTTCCACCCACTGTCGGGAGTCAACTCCTGGGATGTCCACGGCTCAGAGATGCTCGTGTGGGGGAACTACTGCAACGTCCTCGGCGGAGCGACCCCGGTGAACATCTACTACTCCACCGACAACGGGCGCACCGTCAAGACCGCGTACTCATTCGGGCAGAACCCGTACATTCGAGATAACGGCTCTCCGTACGGGGGGAAGGAAGGAACACCGCTGGGAGATCCGGACAACCCGGTCTTCACCCGGCACATACACTGTGTCGCCTACAATCCTGCCGAAGAAGCATTCTATTCCTGCACCGGCGACGCCGACCGTGCCGAGGGATTCGAGTGCCACTGGCTGCGAGGCACCTACGACGCGGCAAAGGACGAGTGGTGTTGGAAGGTCATCATCTCAGATCACCTCAACTCCCGGTACAAAGCCGGAGGCATCACCTTCGTTGACGGCGACCTCTATTGGATCAGCGACTCGAACGGTCCCGAGCCGTATGACCGTGGTGTCTTCCGCTGCGCTCCCGCTGACATAGCCAATCCTGAGAAGCAAACATTGTTGTTCAACCCCGAAGTCGAGTCCGGGAATATGATCATTCAGGACAACGTGATCCTGGCCTCACACTGCGCCCCCGCGTCGCCCCTGAACACCGGAATCATCGTATCCCTCGACGGCGGCAATACCTGGGCGCAACACGACCTCGCAGAATTTGGCAAACGCTCTCCCTGCCGGTTCAACAGGAAGAATAGCGAGGGCTGGTTCCGATGCGACCTGCGCTCAGGCTGGATCGACCCCGCCGAGGTGCTGTTCATCAAGCCGAAGGAAGGTTGAGTTCACACTCGTCCGATAGGTCTTGGCAATGGGAGTGAACGATCGAGGGTGGTTGCGTGACGGCTCTGTATCGACTACAATTCCTGTCAGTCGTCATCAGGGAAATCAGGCGACAGCGGCCTTGCCACAAAGGGATGAAGTCCTGACGCGATGAGACAAGTCACTGCCGATCTATTGGAGGAGATTACTCAGCGGCTGGTTGCGGAGTTCCAGCCGGAAGAAGTCATTCTCTTCGGGTCGCACGCCTGGGGGATACCCGGCGATGATAGCGACTTGGACCTGCTTGTTATCGTCGCGGCGAGCGACTTGTCACCCACCCGCCGCGCCGTGCAAGCGCACCGGGCGCTTAGTGGTCTGGGCGTTGCGAAGGACATCCTCGTGAAGACCCGTGCGGAGTTCTACCGATACCGACCCGTATACGCCTCTTTGGAGCGCCAGATAGCAGAAGGGGGGCGGGTGCTCTATGGACGAGGCTAAACGGGAACTCGTTCAGTCATGGCTCGCAAAGGCCGCCAGTGATTTGGGAACGGCGCGGTAGTTGGCGACGGAACCCGACCCCTATCTGGACACCGCTGTCTACCATTGTCAGCAAGCTGGCGAAAAAGCAATCAAGGCGTTTCTGACCTTCCGCGACGTGCGGTTCGACAAGACCCATGATGTGGAGGAACTCATCCACCGGGCAACTGCAGTTGCGCCCGCATTCGCCTCGTTGGCAAGTATGGGTGCGGCGCTGACTCCCTATGCGACTATGTTCCGGTATCCCCCTAACTCAGATGAACCCGACCGCCGCGAGTTCGAGGAAACGCTGGAAGTGGCAACTCGACTCCATGATTTTGTGCTCTCAATGTTGCCGGTGGAAACCCACCCGCCTTCGCGATTGGCGTCAAGCAATGAAGCTCAGCAGGGAGACTCGTGATCGGTCACACCTTCGGGTATCTCTATCGTGGTTCCGCGGCCCCATAGTCTGCTACCGGGAGGAAATACAGGTATTCCTTCTGCCGAGACTACTTCAGTCGCGGCGCCGGAAGTCGCTTCAGTCGTTGGCTGCGGGGATCGACCTCGATACCCACCGACTCCAGCGGAGCGACGCCGAGGAGAGGTTCTGCTTCATCGTCTCCGAAGATAACCGTGGCTCCGACCACGTCGCCCATGAACTCGATCTCAGCCGTCGCGATGCCCAACTTCACTTCGGAGCCGTCGGCAAGCTCAAAGGTACGCGTCCCTCTTGGCTCGATCCCAATCTCTCTCAGACGTGCAGATGGCACCAGACAATCCACTGCCCCGGTGTCCACCAGAAACAGCCCGTCCCATGTCCTCTCAAGATCGGCGGGGTTGCGAACTGTCACAGTGACATGTGTCATCCCCATACTCGCCCCCCTCTCTTCCCGTCACACTAACTGCGGTTGGGACAATGATAGCACGGATCAGCGTCGTACGGTAGACGGTGGTATTGAAAAGGTGCTTCCACGGCGGGAACTCCCAAATCTCTACCTCGTCGAGTAAGAAGTCATCGAACCGGACATGGCCGCGAGTGACTCTATCCACCATCCACTGTCTCAGCGAGGAAGGGCGATTGCGCGTGATTGACGCGCGTGCCATCCCGGCGTATGATGCCCCTGCCCTGTCTGCAGCGGGACGGGACGAAGCCGAAGTTCTCGGCGGACATTTGCCTTAAACGTGTAACTCAGGACAACACCATGGACAGATTCAACGGCACTGTAGCAGTGTGGTTCGGTATGCATCATCACGGGCATGATTCTCGTGACTGGAACAACATCCGCGAATTTGGTGGACCGTACCACCCGCTTCTCGGATACTATCGGAGTGATGACCCAGAGGTTCTGCGCACCCATCTGCACTGGATGCGGCGCGCCGGAATTGACATGATCGTCTACGATATGTGTCCCTGCGAAGAGGCGAAGCCCGCGCTGACGGACCTGTCCAGAGACCGGTCGTTGCACCTGCTTGCAGACGAGCTATCGAACCAGCGGAACGAATCCCGGAAGCTGAGCCTCTGCGTATGGATTGAGAAGTACGCGGATGACCCCACCGTCGAAGAGTACCAGTGCGTGATGGATTACGTTCGGGCCCACTTTTCAGACAAGGACTGGTACTACCGATACAACGGCAAACCGCTCATCGTGACCTACCTCAATGGGGTCAACCGCGCTGTGGGACAAATCGAGCGGGACAACCGCTATTTTGAGTTACGCCGCGTCCGCCCGTACTACTGCGACGTGTGGAGCTACGTCGAGGAGTATCCGCAGTTGATACGCACGGACTGGATTTCGGTCTCCCCCGGTCACGACGCGTATATGGAGTTGGCTTATCAGGCGAAGTATTTGCGCAAGGAACCATCACCGGATTTCCAGGCGATCCGTAACCAATGCCGTCCGGTGGATCGGGAGGACGGCAATGCCTATCGTCGGCAGCTTGAGTGGGCGATGCAGAACAACCCGGACATCATCTTTGTTTCCGGGTGGAATGACTGGCAGTATTGCCTCCAGATCGAACCTGCCGTGGAGTACGGTCGTCAGTATCTTGACCTGACCGCCCAACTCACCGGAAGGTGGGATGAGACGGCGCCGTACCGCGAGGATGAGTGTCAGTTGCCATAGCAGGTAACGGGAGGTAGTGATGCGACTGCGCGACAAGGTAGCAATCGTCACAGGAGCGGGGCGGGGGATTGGGCGGGCCGTTGCCACGCGATTCGCCGCAGAGGGAGCGGAGGTGGTTATTGCCGAAATCAACCCGCACACCGGCCACGACGTCGCGGACTCCATTCAATCGTGCGGGGGTGTGGCGCGGTTCCAGCAGTGTGACGTGTCAAATAACGGCGAGGTATTGAGCATGACCGAAGCCACCCTCCGGGAGTTTGGTCGTGTCGATATCCTCGTCAACAACGCCATATCTCATGTCGACGACATCCACGGCAATGTATGGGACCCCGTCATCAACGTGGCCCTGAAGGGAACGTGGCTGTGCGTGCAGGCTGTGCTTCCTGCCATGCAGCAACAGGGGGCTGGCTGCATCGTGAACATGTCTTCAGTTAATGCGCTGATGAGCTTCGGCCCCGAGCACCTCTATACCGCGGCGAAAGGCGCGATCATCAGCCTCACTCGCTCACTGGCCGTGGAGAACGGAAAGCACAACATCCGTATCAATGCGCTGTGCCCCGGAACGACCGAGACAGAAACCTGGGAGCCAATCAAAGCGGCAAACCCCGCCGTGATCGAGAACGTGTCGAAGCTGTATCCCCTGGGACGGGTCGCCACGCCGGAAGAGATCGCGAATGCCGCGCTGTTCCTTGCCTCCGACGAGGCCTCCTTCGTCACCGGCGCGGTTCTAGTTGTCGACGGAGGGTTAACCGCGGGGAACCTCGAGTTCTGCAAAACGTAAATCAGCGCGACGCACGCAAAAGAGGTTTTGCTACGAGTTCACATCAAACCACACTGGCATCCCGCTGGACGCATCCGCAGCCGCCTGATTCATGCGCAGCCACTTCACGTGGCCGTCCACCATGCAGTAGTTCTCTCCCCCGTTGTGGCGCACAAAACAGCCCTGCCCGAATGGTCCGAGGGGGCAGTACCAATCCCCTGGGCTGGCCGCGCACGAGGTGACAAACCAGTCGTAAGTGCCCTTGTCCCAGATGTCGCCGGCCCATGGGTGCCAGCCCTTCGCCACGGTGCCCGGGCCCAGCATGATGGTACTGGCAACACTCTTCACGTCACCCAGTGCGGTTGAGCCTCCCCAAGTGGTGAGAGTCGTGCGTTCATGTAGTAGGAGGTAAGCACCCGGGCCGTGTCCCAGCTTGGCACCGCAAAGTCGGACGGGCACAGCATCAACTGCCGGTTCTTGAGGTACGCCTGAATTGCCTCCGACCAGTGCCATACATTGGCACAACCACCCTCCGTCGCTCCGTTCATGCACGCCACACCAGTTTGACCCGATTGGTTCTGGTACCCGGAGATCGGAAACCTCTCATCATAGTCCTGAACATACATGAGCACGGAAAGCCCAATCTGTTTCAGGTTGGCCTGGCAGCTCGATGTTCGCGCTTTCTCCCGCGCCCTCGCAAAGACCGGAAACAGAATGGCTGCCAGTATCGCGATGATTGCGATGACGACCAGCAGCTCAATCAAAGTGAAACCTCGTTTGTGACGTAGCATTGTGTAACCGCTCCTCTCCCAAAACCAGTAGTGATGTTCACCTTTATACCCATTCCGTTCACCGTCGTAACACTATTTTGTGTCCGTCCGATCCCGGGACACTACCACTTCCGGTCGTGAACCCGAGAGATATCCGCCTTGCCCTCCCGCGCTGTTTGCGCTATGCTCAGCGTCGCACCGAGGTTGCGAGAAAGGACCTTTTCATGTATCGACCCATCATGGATGCCATCATCAATGAATTGAACGTTGGCTTGTGTATGCGGGATATCACCAACCACTGGTCTTGTCGATGCACTGTTCCGGGGCCGGGAATGCGCGCGGCGGGGGAAATCCTGAAGCGTCGCTACGACGAAAACGGAGCTGCACACGCTCAGCTTATCCCCTACCCCGCGGACGACCGGACCGAGTGGCTCGACGGCGCGAAGAATCCGCTGGAGTGGAGGCCGCACTCCGCCGAGTTGCGCGTTGTGGGACCCGAGTCGGCGTCAGGACTTGTGTGTCGTTCTGCGGACGAGCCTCTCTGCCTGGTCAGCAACAGCACTTCTCCTTTCCCCGATGGAGTCTGCGCCGAGGTCGTCGTGCGAAATGGCGCACTCAAGGAATCGGAGTTCAGCGAGGGGGAACTCGCCGGCGCTATCCTGTTCACTGACCAACCTCCCGGTTCGGTGGAGGCGGCGGCTCGCAAGGGCGGCGCGGTGGGGATCGTGTCGGACTGTGTGTGTCCCCCCTGGCTGGCGTCCCACCCGCCCGTTCGCGAACCGGAAGACGCACCCGACCTCGTGATGTGGACCCGCCTGAGCGCGCGGCGAGACCAGTCCCCGTTGTTCGGGTTCAACCTGTCGCCCCGGCAGGGACGTCGCCTCCGGCAGACCATCGCTCAGGCGACAGAGC
>Ga0100399_1000547_pt1 | contig 26539 bp, 20 predicted proteins | sample CryGeymeta201523_FD_81545 | JGI IMG/M metagenome (GOLD analysis project Ga0100399, IMG submission 81545) | Groundwater microbial communities from Crystal Geyser aquifers in Utah, USA - Crystal Geyser metaG 2015-23 | ecosystem: Environmental > Aquatic > Deep subsurface > Groundwater | place: USA...
GTTGTCCTTCGGCGCATTAGCATAGTAGCTCTCGCCATACCAATCAGCGCACCACTCCCGGACGTTGCCTGCCATGTCGTGCACGCCGTACGGGCTCTCGTTAGCGAGCTTCCCCACGGGTGCGGTACCTCCCGCATCGCACGAGTCAGTCTTGGAGCACTGGCACTTGCTGTTGTCCCATTCGTTCCCCCACGGGTATGTCCTTCCGTCCGTGCCTCTTGCCACCTTTTCCCACTGGGCTTCGGTGGGCAGAGCGACGCCGGCCCACTTGGCGTAAGCCACGGCGTCTTCCCAGGACACGTTGACTATCGGGTGGTCATCCTTCCAGCCCCAGCTTGGCGCCTCGGGCATCGAGCGCCGCCACTTGGCTTTGCAGAACTTGCGGTACTGGGCGACGGTGACTTCGTACTTGTAGATCCAGTAGCCGTCGAGGTAGACCTCGCGCTGGGGCTTCTCGTCCGGTTCGGCAGGAGCCTCACCCTCCCTGCTCCCCATGAGGAACTTGCCGGCGGGGATGTAGATCAGCGGGGCGCCGTCTTTCGCGTTGCGCTTGGGAGCCTGGGTGCTGGCAATGAACGGAGCAAGCGCGGCTGTCGTGGGTGGCGTCGTGGCTCTCGTTCCTCCCGCCACCCACGACCCTACGACAAGGAGCGCCATCAGCCCGCCCAGGGTGCCCCCCCGTACTCGCCGCCCACCGGATCGGCTGGGGAAGACCATAGCCCTTTCGCCGTCCTGCCACGCCCAGAGCCACCGCGAAGAGCTTGAAGGGGTCGAGCATGAAACACGCTCCGCGCCGATGCGACCCTCTACCACAAGCGCCCAGACTCGTTCGCCGTCGGTGGGGCGGGCTCCTTCTCGGCCGTGAGCTGCGGACCCGACTCCCAGCCGCTCCAGTTAGCGCCCGTGTGGAGCGACAGCAGCGATGGTCAACGAACCGCCACCCCGGCCTGCGTGCCTCACTTCGCCGCCGGCTGCGGATCGCCGATGAAGTAGGCGTGGTTGGCGACTTCCGCCGGGTCTCGCCGCGGCGGGCGGAAGTCCACCAGCTTGCGCTTCGGTTCAGGGTGCCGCTCCGACAGGAACTGGCCGATCCGCACACGCAGTGCCCAGGCATCTTGCGGCCGAAGCTGGGCGTAGCGGAGGGCGCCCGCGTCCTCACCGCCGGCGAAGCCCGTCCCGCCTGCCTGCGCGGCGACGTTGAGCGCGTCGCGAACGGCCTGTCCCACCGCCCAACGCGGCTCGCCGAGAACCTGGGTTAGCAGCGTCAGGTACTCGATATCTTCCTCGCCGCGTCGATATGCTTTCAGCCGGATGGACGGAATCGGGTCCGCCTGCCCGACGGTGTCCCCGGGGTAGAAGAGCGAAAGTTGGTCGGCCTGCTTCCACGAATCTGCGTTCCCGATGGTCTGCCAAGGAAGCACACCGTCGGAGCCGAGGGTCCACGAGTCGAGGCACCAGCCGACGGGCTGCAGGTTGCTCTCCCCAATCGCGTTGGTCGTGCCGTAGTCGACGACGACCGAACCGAACTGCTCCTTGCGGTCAAGGACCAGTCGCCGGTACTTGCGGAAGGCGCTTCCGCCGACCACGTAGTAGTCCAGCAGCCCCTCCAGCGAGTTGCGCTCCCACTCGGGGCGCGAGACGTCGCAGCGGTACGCCATTTTCGTCGTGCTGCCTGCAGCACGCACGCCTTCGTGAAACGCCAGTCCGAAGAACCGCAATGCCCAGTAGTCCTGCCAGTTGGCCGGCTCGTCCAGCAGCCACGGCGACGAGCCGCGCGACCAGCCACGCTCCTTGAAGTTGACTTTGTTGTTCAGGAACCCCTGGAACAGCGTGTCGTGCCAGCCCTTTGCCTCAAAGTGCTCGGCGTACTGCCGCGCCATGTCGACGAATGCCTGCCGGTACGACGGGGGGAATGCCCGATCAGCCCAGTAGTCGCCGTTGTAGTTCCCGTCCATCGGGGAGGGCCAGTTCTCGTGCAGGGGCAGGTAGAAGCACTCGACGGGCACTGCGCCGCGAGGCAGGTCGGCGAAGGCGGAACCATCGAGGTAGGGACCAAAGCGCGCATCCCAGCTTGTCCAGTCGAGCGCTTCACCCGCCCTGGCCGGCACGCAGCCGTCGTGCAGGTCTCCGCTCTGCGAGTAGGGCAGCCGGTTGAGCACGGTCCGGTGTTCCTGCGCCAACCGGTAGTAGCCGCGCTCGTTGGCCGGCAGCCCATAGCAGTTCATCTCCGGGAGAAAGCTCAGGGAATCCGGCAGCGCAAGATCCCAGACGTGCAGTTCCACCGTGAGATCGAGACGTTTCCCGGCCGACGTGAGCGTCAGCGTTCCGTCGTGCTCGCCGGTCGCTGCCTCGCGCGGGACGTAGAGCTCGCACAGCACGCTTCGCCATTCTCCGGCGGCGACCTCGAGTCCCTCACCCAACGGCACCACCGGGTCGGGCAGTGGTCCGCTCTTGCTCTGAACGGTCTGCAGCCTCGACACGGTGATCCCGGCCGAGGGCATGCCCGCACACGTCAGCGAAGGCAGCACTTGCTCGGCGGGGCCATGGATCACAACCTGGAATGTCGCGAACTCGTTTCTTGCGGCGAAGAGCCGGACGCGCTTCTCGCGGGCGTTCCACAGGTGGTTCGCGGACAGGTACTCCGCCGGTTGCGGCGGGACCAGCTTGCCGGTCGCCGGCGCTACCTTGTCCAGGGCGTCGATGACTGCAACCTCCGCCTGGCCCAGCCGCGGGAGCGGGCCGCCATCGGCAAACGGTTGTGGCCCGCTTTCAGGAAGCTCCGGCGGCGTGTGGGCGGACACCGCAAACCGCAGCGCTGCCGGTTCTCCGACGTTCCCCGCACCGTCGAGTGCTCGCACGGACAACTCGGCCCGCGCCCCGGGGGGCAGCCCGAGGTCTCGCAGGTGCATGCGTACCGGTTGACCGGGCGGTCCCGCAGCAGGGACCTGATGCCGAGCCACTGGCTTGCCGTTGGCCTCCACAGAGAAGCCAATGGTCCCGGCTGCTCCGCCGTCCTCCGGCGTAGTCCACGAGACCCAGGCGTCTCCGGCGGGCAGGTCCTCGGTTTCCGCCGCTAGACCCGTCGGGACGGCCGGCGGCTGTGTGTCGGGCGTGCCCAACTCCACGGTGAAGTACGGCGCGTTCTCCTCGCCTGCTTCCCGGCTGAACACGAAGCGGTTGGGGAAGTGGCGCCACTGGAACTGATCCCCGTCCCGCGTCCACTCTGAGCCGGTGTCGTCGAACAGCAGGAAGCCGTAGCTGATCCCCGCAATGCGGGCCGCGACGACGCGCGGGTCGACGGCAATGTGCTGCCATCCCTCAGTGTCCGGCGACGTGGCATCCGCCATGCTCCAAAGTGTGCCGCCCTGCGCCAGCATCACCGAGCACAGAGCGCTGCCCGGATACGCCCACGGCACGTCGGGGTACTGCTGCCAGTTGTGGCAGGAGCTGCCCGGCTGCGGTTGGTAGGTGGGTGCGCTGCCCTCCACCCACTGGGAAGCGAAGGTGCTGACGGTCACCCGGTACAGCCGCTCGTCCCCCGACTTGCGCAGGTGCACTGTCGCCTTGTTGACGACCCGCCCCTTGAGCGGCGCGAGATCGGCATCAACCAGCGACATCTCCTGGATCGACTTGAGCTTGAGCTTCGCCGCGCCGCCGGTGTTGCAGTCGGCTTCGTTGCCGACGTTGGAGAACCACGTGTCGCGGGTGACAGGAAGGCGGACTTCCTCGGCGGCCGCCAGCCGCGGGCTGCTGAGCATTGGAGCCACGGCGGCAATGCCGCCGAGCAAGCGTAGAGCGAAGGACGTGGAACTCATCCTGCACCTCCGAGTGAAAGAATGGCAGAGCGCGAACGTGTTGGGGTTGGTCCTGGTGGCGACACACTCCCTATCCTGCGAAGCGCGGCATGGTGGCGCCCCCCCCCCCATCCGCTCGCCATGGGCAGTCTCACTGCCGGGTCGCCTGCTCGAGCCGTTTCAGGAGCACCTCCGGCTCGACTCCCCGCACCGAAAGGTAGCAAGGCGCCGACCGAAGCGCCAGCCGACAGGTGGCACCCTCGCGGACCAGAGGGACGACGCCGCCCATCAGGTCCGAGCAATGGACCTCTGCCGGCAACTGAACGGACAACTCCTGCGGTGCCAGCAAGGCCCTCCGCGCCCAAGCGGCGAGCACAACCTCGCCCGGCTTCTGGAACACGTGAATCCGGTAGGGGCCGGACTCCACGGAGCCGATGGGCTGACAACCGGACAAGCGTCCGGCTCGCAGTAGTGGTGGTACGAGACGGCATCCATGTACTTGAGGGCGCCGGTCGCCAGCACGCGGTCGGTGAACTCCGGCGCCGCCGGCCAGAAGCAGCCGCCAACGATAACGCATTCTGGGTCGGCGCGTTTGGCTTGCGTGTACGCGACCTCCAGCAGCTTGGCGTACTCCTCCGGCGTCCCCGCCCAGAAGCCACGCCCCCACGGTTCATTCCAGACTTCCCAGTGCTTGATCTTCGCCTTGTAGTGAGCGACCGTTCGGTAGACGTAGGTCGCGAACTCGTCCCAATCGCGCGGCGGCCAGGCGTGGAAGTCAACCTTCTCGCCATCGGGATCGCGACCGGCCCATTCGGGCGTGCGGCAGAACACACCAAGAATCTCCATGCCCTGCTCACGCATGGCGTCGACCGGCCCGTCGTACCAGACGAACTTGCCCTTCTCCGGCTCGACCATGAACCACTGCGCATAGCTCGGCAGGTCATGCAGCCGCCACCGGGTGCTCGCCGACCGACAGCGATAGGTCATCCAGCCACAACGTCCCGGCGCTCTGGAAATTGACAAAGAGGCCGACGCTGTTGCCGCCGGCGTCTGCCTTGCCAATGGCGACCACCGGCCGCCACTCTCCGGTCACCAGGGCGCTGGTGCCAAGGTAGTTGTGATAGGGAGGTCCAATGTCGCGGATGAGCAGTTGCGCGGGGGCGCTCGACCTCTCTCCTCGCATCCATGCTCGCAGCGTGTACGTCTCCCCCGTTCTCACCGAGTCGACGGGGAGGTACGCCTGCGCCGCCCCGCCCCGGAACACCTGGCACTGGAGCCGCAGAGAGGCCTTCCCCGTGTGCGCCATGTCCGCGTCCCACGACAGCGTCGTCACCAGTTCGCCATACGAGTTCGCCACCCACCCCTCCGGCGGCCCGCCATGCTTCCCGGACTCCATGCCGGGATTCCCGGCAAGCTCTTGCGGCTGGCACCAAGCCCTCGGGACCGCCACCAACAGGCACGCGAGCACGAGAGGCGCGAACCGGGTGCGCGCACTGAGGGCTGGCGGCGACAGAAGAGGGCTCACGGCTTGGTGAGCTTCCACTCCCAGCAGTCGTTCTGGCAGACATTCTGAGCGGGCCACCACTTGGCGTGCCCGTCCGCGTAGGCCCAGTTGGACCCGCCATTATGCGGGAACTTCACCTCGCCCGCACTGCTGTCCCAGACCGCGCTGGGCGTCTTCCCCGTGGGAGGCTCAACAACCCAGTCCCCCTCACCGTTCTCACCGATCAGAAACGTCGAAGACGGCTGGGTGAACGAAGTCAAGCTGAGCGTGGCGAGGCTGCCCGACTCCGACCAGAAGGCGTTGCTGCCGAAGGTGCCGGTTTTGGGGATGGAGTCGGTGGCGGCGCAGACCGCCCCCCCGGCGGGGGTGCTGGGGCAGACGTAGAGCTGGGCGTTCTTGACATAGGGCAGGATCTCCTGCTTCCACGAGGCGACCACCGCGCACCAAGTGGGGCCGCGGTACCCGATGGGGAGCATCTCGTCATAGTCCTGCGTGTACATCTCAGACGCCAAGCCCAGTTGCTTGAGCCCGCTGAGACAGCTTGTCTGTCGGGCCTTCTCGCGCGCCCTGGCGAAGACCGGGAACAGGATCGCCGCAAGGATGGCGATGATAGCGATGACAACCAGCAATTCGATGAGAGTGAATCCGCGCTTCTGTCTACTTTGATTGCTTGCTCGCATGCCGATGCCTCCAATCATGTACAGCCAACGCCATGAGTCAAGGGAGTCCCGCGTCAAGCGAGACCGATGACCACCTCCGTCCTTGTCGCGCGTGTCCGGCAGGTAGGCAATGAGCGTTCGGGAGGGTCCAGAACAGATCCGCTCCAGGGGCGACTTTGCACCGGTAGTGTATCACCGAACACGGCTCCATTCAATGCCGCCACAAGGGGCCGCCGCCGGGGTGCGCCCTGACCCAACGCCTACGCCCCTCTCCCCCATTCCCTCTCAAGGACCTCCCAGACTTTCGTCAAATAGAACCGGTAGCTCTCCAGCGGGGTGCCGTTGGGGATGCGGTGATCCAGCCCGAGAACGCAGCCGCCGGAGCGGACCATGGGCGGCAGTTTGTACTCCAACTCGGCGACAATCTCTTCGTGGCTTCGGCGGAGGACATGCTTGTCGAGCCCGCCGTAGAATGCGAGCTTGGCGCCGTGCTTCTCGCGGACCTGCACGATGTCCATGCCGGCCGCTGGTTCCATCGGATGCATACAGTTGACTCCCGCGTCAAGAAAGGCCTCGAGGACGCCGTTCATGTTGCCATCGGAGTCCTGGTCGAAGAGCCGAGCGCCCCGCTCGTGAAGCATGTCCCAAAGCCTGCGGTAGTACGGCTTGATGAACTCCGCGACCTGCCTGGGTCCAGCCAACGGGCCGCTCTTGCCTGCCATGTCCTCGTGCACGCTCAGTAGGTCGACTTGGACCGTCGAGGAGACCCGCTCCAACACGCGGAACGCCGTTTCGCCGAGGGTAGCGAGCATCTCGTGGATCAGGTCCGGCTGCTCGTGAAAGGCGACGCAGACGCCCTCTTCCCCCATGAGCTGGCGCGGCTCGTCGAAGCCGCCAGGGATCCCGACGGTAACGACGCGCCCGGCCTCCCGGTGCTGCTTCGCGGTGGCTTCCCAGCCCTCGGCAAACCGGGCCTCGCTGAACTCGTAGTGGTGTTTGAGCTTCCGCCAGTCATCCACGGTCTCCACGGGGAAGTCCAATGGCAGCGGCAGCGTAGCCACGCCCTTCATGAGCTTCATCGTGCGCCCGCGAGCGTCGCGGGTGAGCAGGTACCGGTCGGTCTCCTCCAGCACCGCGCTGGTGCCGCCCATCCAGCCGGTGTTGACCGGCACGCTGCCTCGTGCCTCGCAGCGATACCGAAACGCCGACAGATCCAGCTCGTTCGCGGTCGCGCCCTGCTCCGCCCACTCCTCCTTCAACCCGATGATCGGGCCGAAGGTCTCGGTGAACAACGGCCCGACATTGCGCTGGAAGGTCATGTGGTCGAGGAAGTCCTCGCGGGCGACGCTCGGCGCGATGTTGATGGCGAGGTCGGCGTGGGTAGCCCATCTCAGGTGTCGGGGCAAGTGCGTGTGTCCTTTCGGGCCACTCGTTGAGGCCTCACAGGTCAAGGGGCAAGTGTCACTGCCACCAATACCGGCGCGGCGATCGTGCCCAGGTCGCGGAAGACGATCCCGTCGATCTTGACCGGGCGCAGCGTGACCCCCAGCACATTGAGGTGCCAGGGCTCACCCCGCAGACCGCAGTAGGTCTCGGTCGCCTCCGGTGCCGATGCCCAGTCGTCGGCGGTGCGGCCGGTGATGAGGGGCACCGTCTGCTCCTTGCCGTCGACGTAGCGGATCACATACTCGGCGACGGCGCCCCCTGCGCCGGTGCCTTCGTCGCTGCTGCCCCAGCCGTGAACGTTGCCGAGGAAGAAGGCACGCTTGGCGCGGGCGCCGACCCGGATCCCCGCTTTCGTCGGCCACTTGATGTCTGCCGGTCCGTTCGGGCTGTGCAGTACCAGGAAGCCACGGCCGTTGTTCGTCCGCGGATCGAGGATCCGGAACGGCACGCCACCGACGGTCTGCACGCCCACCGGCATGCCGATGAACAGGTACTTCCCCGGATTGGGCACTCCGAACGGCGCGGTGAACGGGTCGGTGTTGCCCAGCGGCGCGAGGTCCAGCAACTGGCAGCGACCGGCGACCAGCGGCGGACTCAGCGGCAGCTTCACCAAACCGGGAATGGGCTTCGCGGCAGGGGCTTGCTCGTGGTATCGCTTCACGACCGTCGGGAAGTCCCAGCGCTCAGACTGGTCCGTTCGGGTCAGCACTGTGACACCGGGCAGTGCGCCAATGAGCGGCCGCGACTTCGGCAGGTGCAAGACGATCGCTTTCGGTGACTCGCGACGCGGCGGGCCCAGCGTCACCTGGACGCCTTTGGCCGTACCCCGGACCGTCAAACTCATCGGCCCGAAGTGCGTGGGCGCTCGCTCCACGCGGATCTCCTGCTTGTCTGCCAGCCACCAGTCAGGCACGGCAAGCAGCAAGTGGAGTTCGTCGCCGCGTTCGTGAATCAGCATGTGCCGGAGCATCAGTGCGTAGTTCGAGGCGCCGGTGACGTGGGGAACGGTGTCCGACCAGGCGAAGCGGCGTTTGTAGAAAATGCCCTCCGGGAAGGCGTGTGTTGCCGTTGAGTGCAGCAGGTACCAGTAGAACTCCTCGACGACCTTCTCGTTGTCCCCTCGCACCAGTGACGCCATGGTCGTGTAGGCAGACATGTATGGGTGAATGGCGTTAGCCGCCCCCGTCCACCGAATGGTGCCCTCGGCGAACCCGCCGCCGTGTCGCTTGCGCACCTCGTCGAGTAGCGCGGTTTCCCGCCGGTCAAACCGCGGGAACAGTTCGGTCGGCCAGAGCGTCTCGGTGTTGCCCCAGTGGGTGCCGTCCTTCTCCCAACTTGGCGGGAAGTAGGACACGCCCGTCCGCTTCCAGACCGCGTCGATGGCGGCACGGTAGTCAGCGGCTTCCCGCGAGAGCGAGTCCGCTTCGTCGTCCTTGCCCAACGCTCGCGCCGCGTCGGCCGTACAAAGCAGGCCGCGGAGGTTCCAGAGGTCGTACCCGACAATGTGATGCTTGCCGTCCCAGAGGAACTCACCATCGGCCGGCGCGTTCGGCAACAGCCCGACGAAGGGCGAGTCGGCGGGGGCTTGTCGGCGCGCCTGCTTCACCCACTCGGCCGCCTTAGCCATCTGCGGGTACGCTTTCGCCAGCCACTCGGGGGCGCCGGTGATCTTCCAGTACTGCCAAAGCACCCACAGCGCCTGGCCGTTGGCGTCGAACTGGTTCGCTTGAGACTCGAACCGGCCGTCCGGGCGTTGGCAACTCAGGGAGTGCGCAACCGCCTTCGCCGCTGCGTCTCCGAGTCCGGCTTCCTCCAGTTCCATGAGCTGGTAGCCGCCGTCGCGGATGTAGAACTCGTCGTAGAACCCCTCCCCGCCGTGAAGCACCCCGTGGTCGTTCGCAAGGAGCTGACACACGTGCGCTGCACGCAGCGCCTCTGTCGCCTTCGCGCAGGGCACCCGGACCTGCGCGCCCTGGCCGAGAAGGCCTCGCCAGTAGGCGACTGTCCGGTCGAGCCACGTGTTGGCAATCCCTTCGCCCTCCGACGGCGGTCCGTCCAGTGGGCGAAAGGGGACCTGTACCGCCCCTTGTTCGCTGTCTCCAGGGCTGAGACTCCAGACATGCGAAGGCCCCGTGGTGCCAACCTCGGCGACCTGCATCTTCGCCTCAGCCCTTGTCTTGCCGGTGTTCGTCACGGTGACCCGGACCCAGTTCAGGAAGTTCTCCGTTTCCGTCGGCCAGTCGAAAGCCGCTCGCCAGTCCTTCACCGTCGGCAGCGGCGTTGCCCACAGGGCGAAGTCGTATTGCACCGCCCCCTCGCGTGCCGTGAGCAGCACTACCGGCAGCCAGCCGTCCAGCAGTGTCTTCGTGTGCTTGCGCCCCAGCGGCGTCAACGCTCGGCCGAATCGGATCTGCAGACGGCGGCCCCTGGAAAGCAGCAGTTCATTGGCGGGCGTGACGCGCGTGCCCTCGGCGGAGTCCTTCAGGCCGAGGACGCTCCACGAGTTGGCGAAGTAGTCGAAGGGCTCGCCGGCGCAAACCGGCAGGCAGAGGTAGAGCACCGCCAGTCCGACGACTGAGACGGTGGCTCGGGCGCGATGCAGCAGGTTCACGGCAAGACTCCCTTGGCGACTGCTACTCAGGCGGTCAGCCCCTCCAGCTTTCCGTCGAGCTTTTCGTTGGCCTTCATCATCTCAGCCCACGTCACCTCCCGCCCGCCGTACGCGGCGACGCGCCCGAGGATGGCCGTTAGGTTGCTGCGGACGCTGGCGGGGACGGTCTGGTTGTCGAACTTACCGTCGGTGACAAAGCGCTGGAAGTCCATCATGTTGTTGACGGCGCCCTCCTGGTAGATATTGCCCGTGCGGCCGCCTTCGTAGGGCGTGTCGCCCTTGATGGTCACTTCGCCGCCGTAGTGGGAATCGACGGTGCCGTTGGTGCCGTAGAGCCGGCAACAGATGTCGCTGTAGCCTTTGGCGAACTGCGTGGAACTGAAGTCGAGGGCCACTTCGTTGGGGAACCAGTAGGTGACGACGAAGTGGTCCCAGCAGTCGCCCACATCGGTGCGCGCCTTGCGGCCGCCGGTGCCGGACGCACGCAGGGGAGCCGCGTCGAGGAACCAGGTGAGCACATCGAGGGCGTGGATGTTCTGCTCGACGATGATGTCGCCGGAAAGGGCGATGTCGAACACCCAGTTGCGGAGCCGCGCCTCGGGCGTGCCCGGATCAGCTTGGCGGCCGAGCCGCCCGGCGTGGTAGTTGGCCTGACCGCAGACGATCGTCCCGATATCGCCAGCGTGCACACGCTTGGCCGCTTCGCGGAAGAGCGGCTGGTTGCGCGTCTGGAAGTCCACGAGGAAGCACAGCTTCTTCTCCGTCGCCTTCTTGCCCGACTCCAGGATGGTCTGGCAGCCCGGCACGTCCACGGCGATGGGCTTGGCCAGGTAGACGTGTTTGCCGGCGTCCACCGCGGCGGCGGCGTGCGCGGGGTGGAAGTAGGGCGGCGTCTCAATGGCGACTGCCTCCACCTTGCTGTCGAGCAATCGTTTGTAGGCGTTGAGCCCGGTGTAGCAACGGGATGGATCCACCCCGAACATCCCGCGTGCCTGATCGACGCGGTCCTGGAAGTAGTCGGCCAGCGCGACGATCTTCACGCCTTCCACCTGCCGGAACAGACTCGCCAGCCACTTGCCGCGCCCGCCGCAGCCGACAAGCCCGAGGTCGATGGCGGAGTTGGCCCGCGCCGCGCGGGCCGCGCCAGACTTGAGCACAGTCAGGGAGGCGGCCGCGGTGGCGCCGGTTAGGAAGACACGACGAGTGAGGGCGGGTGACTGGGTTTGTTCGTCCATGGTGTGGTCCTTTCGTGCTTCTCCTGGAATCCGCAGCCACTCCGAGCCGCGACCGTGAGGGAGCGCGTGAGCCGTCGGAGTCGCGCACCACGTCCGCGTGTCATGCGCTCCCTCACAGTCGCGGCTCGGAGTGGCGAGAGTCCGGTGAGGGCGTTCCTCTCCCCTACGTTGCCTCCTCACGGCGGCCGGGAGGCACAACCTCCGCAAACAGAAACGTCTGCGGCGTCGGCAGCTTCGCCTCTAATCGGCCGTGTCGGACGGAGGCAACGCCGCTGCCGGCGAGCGGACGGACGCTGTACTTCCCGGCGTCCAGCCACGGCAGCTCCGTCTCCCACCGGGCGCGGTCATTGTGCTCGCGGAACAGCAGCAGGTAGCCTGACCGTCGGTCGGCCGCTGCCGAGACAAATCCCGTCCACGCCGTGCCGTCAGGCGGGTCACCGATCGGGATGATCGTCCCACTGAAAATCGCTTCGCGATGTTCCCTCCAGACGCGCACCAGCGGCGCGACTTCCTCGAAGTACGACTTCGGCAGGTTCGACACCTCGAACCAACCTAACGGGTTGGCGAACATGACCGTCGCGAACAAGTACGCCGGGCTGTAGGCTGAGGGCGCGAGCGGGTCGTCGACGTAGAGGTCGGCATTGCGCGCTTGATTGAGGAACTCCATCCGCAGCCGCAGTGGGTCGAGGTACTGCGCCAGCTTCCACAGGTTCCGCAGCGTCTGGTGGGGCCAGTAGCGATGGAAGTCGGTGTATCGGTTCTCGACGAAGAGCGGCCCCGTGTGCATCATCCCGAAGTACCCGGGGCGGATCTCTGCGGTCACGTCGAGGTCGAAGGTCACCACGCCGCCCGACTCGCGGAGCACGGTGTCGAACAGCCGGTGCAGACTGCGCTCGCCCGCCCGCGTTCGCGCCTTGATGCCGTCCATCTTGAAGTAATCGATCCCCAGCGTGTGGTGCAACTCCAGCAGCTTGGCCGCGTCCTTCTGCCAGTTGGCGAAGTCGTCGACGGAGTCGGGCGAGAACCACAGACCGAACCGCCTCCCCGACTCGCGGGCTTGCGCCACCAGCGGCGCCAGCCCGTTAGGCAGTCGCTCGGGATTCGGCTCCCAGAACCGCGGATCCGCCGCCCAGTAGCCTTCCCAGACGCCTCCCTTGGCATCGGTCCAATTGCTGGTGCGCCCCGTTTGCCAACCGTCGTCGATCTGCACCACGTCCACGCCGAGCCGAGCCGCCGCCGCTACCTCCTCCTGCAGAAACGACTCGTTGATCCGCGAGTCCTGCGAGCGGTCGCCCCACGTGTTGCTGAGGAACATGCCGTCGCGTTGGGGGTCGTAGCGACGTAGTTGTCGCTGGTACGTCTGCAGCGCCTCCACTCGACCCGACCGGCCGCCCTCGTACGCCAGCACCACGTACGGGTATCCCTCGCCCCTCTCGCCGCCTGTTCCGTGGCCGAAGAACGCGCACCGGTGCGCCAGGGGGTACCGCGGATGGCCCGGGCCGAACGCCTCGTCGGGCTTCCGACCAAACGACAGGCCGCTTCCCGAAGCCCGGAAGTCCACCGCGCACTTGTGCGGCCGCGCGTGGGGCAGCGGCGCCTGCTTCAGGAAGACCAACCCCGCGCCGGTCAACGTGTTCTCGACGAAGAACAGGTTGCCCTGTAGCAACACGTCCTGTTCGTTACTATGCAGCAGCCACTCGTTCTCAAAGACCAGCTCGTCGTAGCGGTCGGTCTGGTCGCGCAGGACCACCTGCACCAGCCGGAGGTGCGGCGGCGACAGCTCGAAGCAGTCCAGCACCTCCCCTTCTCGCGCCGGCGGCGCCAGCCGGCGGGAGTCTGCCTCTTCGACGCCCGTCGGCACCTCGGCAGACGACTCGGAGAGCGGCTCTGCCCCCTGCGGAGCCGGTGCAGTTCCCGACTCCTCCGCGGCAAGCTGAACAGCCGCCCCCGCTGCCGCCGGGAACACCTGGAATCGGTACCGCAGCGTCAGCGTCGCGCCCTCAGCGACCACCTCAGCCACGAGCGATGGCGCCTCCACCGGCGGCCGCTCCTCCCCACATCGCACCAGCGTCACGACTCGAGGCTCGTCCGGTACTGCCCCTTCGGGTAGCGGCGCCGGCCCTTCGGCCGGCCGAGCAATCCACTCCGTGCCAAACGCGCAGAACGACACCGGATACAGCAGCCCGTTCTCAACCCGCCAACGGCGCTCGAATAGGGCGTTTCCGACGGTCAGTCCGTCGTCTGTCAGCTCAATGTAGCAGGAGCCAAATGTGTGCTTCACCGATCTTCACCGGAGGGAGATTCGCGGCGAGGGCGCGGTTCCCTCCCGGCAGCGCACACACGCCTGGCCCTCTCCCGGGCGGTGACGGTAGAGCGTTGCCTTTCGGGGGGCGCCCGAGGCTCCACTGTGCGTGGCGGGACGGTTTGGCTAAACTACGGGGAGTTCGCCGTGTCGCCGGAACACGCTCTGGCTGCTTTCGCGTCATGACTGATACCAAACAGCCCCGCTCCCATGGCACCCACCGGTCAGCAGCACTGCTGGCGCTGGCTGTCGGCCTGCCGTTCCTCAACAAGCCCTTTCACATCGACGATCCGGTGGTGCTCGCAGTGTCGGCGCAGGTGCTACAGCATCCGCTGCGGCCGCTGGACGGAGAGATCAACTGGGATAGCGACCCGATTCCTCTGTTCAAGCAGACCACAAACCCGCCGCTACTGAGCTACTACCTGGCGCCCTTCATCGCCGTCTTCGGGTGTTCAGAAGTGGCGCTGCATGGAGCGATGCTGCTGTTCCTGGTCGTGCTGGCGGTTGCCGCGGCCGAGCTGTCTCGGCGGTTCGCCAACAGGTCGTGGTGGCCGGTGCTGTTCGTGTTGACCAGCCCGGCGGTGGTGGTCTCGAGCAACGTGATGCGCGATGTGCCGGCAATGGCACTGGCTGCGGCCGCGGTTGCTGTGTTCGTGCGCGGGACCGATGACGACCGCCCCTGGCTGCTGGTTGCCGGTTCGCTGTTGGCGGGAGGCGCCGTGCTGACGAAGTACTCCGCCGCCGTTCTCTTCCCGCTCCTGGCACTGTACCCATTGCTTCGCGGCCGGGTGCGCCCGTTGTGGGCGCTCCTTCCGGGAGCGGCAGCCGTAGGGCTCTGGTGCCTGCAGAACGTGTGGGCACATGGGGTCACGCATCTGCAATACCTGATGGCCGAGAGCCGGAGCCAGCTTGCCTGGCAGGACCAGTTCTACCCCGGAATGGCGGTGATTGGCGCGTGCTGCTTCCTGACGCCGGCGCTCCTGGCAGGCACGGCGGCGAGCCGTTCGTGGTGGCGCGTGCTGGTGTACGGCGCCGCCGCTCCACTGGTGGCGCGTGGGCTACGCAGCCATTTCCTGGACCCGCCGCCGGACGGGCAGTGTTGGCTTTGGTCTGAGTCGGGCGGATTGTTGATTTGGGCCCTGGCGGCGGCATTCGTGTTGCTCACCCTCCGCTGCCTCTGGCTGGCTGCGCGGCGGACTGGGGACCCGGCAGCCGAAGTTGCAGCGCAGTGGCGAGACGAGCTGTTCCTGATTGCATGGCTCTTCGCAGTTGTGTACTTCAGCGTCGTGTATGTCATGTTCCAGGCGGTCCGACACTTGCTGCCCGCGATGGCGCCGTTGTATCTATTGGGCTGCCGCGCGCTCCAACGCGTGGATCGGCCGGTCAGGCTGGTGTCGGCCGGCGCGTTGACGCTCTGCCTCGCGGCTCAGGTGGTTGTCAGCGCGTGGGTCGCTGCTGCCGACTATCAGTACGCAGACACCTACCGGCAGTTCGTGCGGACCATGGCAAAGGCGCTTCCCGTGAGTCGAGGACGGGTGTGGTTCGCCGGTCATTGGGGTTGGCAGCAGTACGCCCAGCGGGCCGGATGGCGGCAACTGGAGACGAACGGGCCGCAGCCGCACGCCGGTGAGCTGGTAATCATCCCGGAGCGCGTGCACAAGGGCCCGATGCCGCCCGGGCTGTACCCTCGCCTGGAAGAGGTATCGGAGCGCACCTACCGAACTCGACTCCGCATGTTCACCATGAACGGCTTCTGCGGGGCGAGCTTCTACGCCGTCACCGGCCGCAACCTCCCCTACCTCTACACGAAGGACGACACGCTGGAAGTGTTCCACGTCTACCGGGCAGGTCCCCGCCCGACACCCAACGGAGAAGAGCGGTAGTGCCAACGGAACACCCCCTGGTCTCGCTGGTCATCCCGGTCCGCAACGAAGCCGGCAATGTCGCCGTGCTGCTTGGTGAGATCGCCGAGGCAATGGGGCCCCTTGACGTGCCGTGGGAGGTCGTCTTCGTGGATGACGGCAGCACCGACGACACCTTCGCCGAGCTGCGCTCGCTCCACGACAGCCACACGGGCGATGGCTCGGCAGTGCGCGTGGTCCGATTCCGGCGCAACTTCGGCAAATCGGCCGCGCTCGCCGCCGGGTTTGAGGCGGCGCGAGGCGCAGTGGTCATCACCATGGACGGCGACCTGCAGGATGATCCCGCAGAGCTGCCGCGGCTGCTCGCACAACTGGATCAAGGCTACGACCTCGTGTCAGGTTGGAAGAAGGTTCGTCGCGACCCCCTCTCCAAGACGCTCCCGTCCCGGCTATTCAACCGCATCCTGGCCTGGGTCAGCGGCCTGCCGTTGCACGACTTCAACTGCGGGCTCAAGGCCTACCGGCGCGAAGTGGTCCAGGAGATCCGGCTCCATGGCGAGTTGCACCGATTCGTCCCCATCCTCGCACACGCCAAGGGATTCCGCGTGGGAGAGCTGGTGGTGAACCACCGCCCGCGCGCCCACGGGCGATCGAAGTACGGCTGGGGGCGGCTGGTTCAAGGGTTCCTGGACCTGCACACCGTTCTGCTGCTGACCCGGTATGCCTCGAAGCCCCTCCACCTGTTCGGTGGGACGGGGCTCTGCTGCCTCCTCATGGGGTTGGCGGCCAACGCGTACCTGGCCACGCTCTGGTTCCTCGGGATCCGTCCCATCGGCAACCGGCCGCTTCTGCTCCTTGGCGTGCTCTTGATGATCCTCGGCGTGCAGCTTGTGTCGCTGGGGCTCGTCGGTGAGATGCTCATCAGTCAGCAACCCGACGAGCAGAAGAGCTACTCCGTCGCGGAACGGCTGGAGTAGCGAAACGACATGGGTGATCCCGGTCGGCGAGGTCATTTGGCGAGGTGGCGGCCGCTGCTGACTGCCCTCGTCCTCTCGGCGGCATTCGCCTACCTGGGCGTGGCGTTGGCCAGCGATTGGCACTCGCTGCGACAGCATCGATGGTCGATACACTGGGGCCGGTGGGCACTGTCGCTGGTGTTGGCGGGGGGCTGGTTTGCGCTCCGCGGGTTGCTCTGGCAGTCCCTGCTGCGGAGCTTCGGTCACCCGCTCCATTTCCGCGAAGCCTTTCGGATGTGGGCGCTCTCCGAGTTAGGCCGCTACTTGCCGGGCAGCGTCTGGTACGCCCTTGGCCGCGGCCACCTTGCCGCGGAGAAGGGCATCGGAGCGGCAGTGACGTTCACGTGTATGGCGCTGGAACTGAGCCTGGTGCTACTCGGAGCGGCCCTTATTTCAATCGCTGGGTTTGGCGCCGCCAGCGACTCAGGACGCCCGCTGCTGGTCGCCGCCCCGGTGCTGCTGGTATTGGCACTGGCGCTGGTCCAGCCTCGCGTCCTGCGGGCGGTGTTCCGCTCGACCGGTCGCACCGTACCCGAACGCCTCCCTGGTGTCCGCAAGTTGCTGGGAACGCTGCTTCTCAGCGGAGTGCTCTGGCTGGTCATGGGGCTCTCCTTTGCCGTGTTCGCGAGCAGCCTTGTCCCCCTTCCCTGGTCGCGGTGGCCCGCCGCCGGATCGGCGTATGCTGCTTCTTGGGCCATCGGCTTCTTGGCAATCGTGTCGCCGGGAGGGTTGGGCGTCCGTGAGAGCGTGCTGACCGCTCTACTGCGCCCGCTGATGCCCGCCGGCTCGGCCGTCGTCGTCGCGCTGGGGTCGCGAGTGTGGATCACCGTGGCGGAAGCTCTCGGAGCGCTGCTCGCTTTGTGGATCGGGCGAACAAGCGCCCGCGAAACGGAGTCTAAGACGTAAGCGCTTCCGCAAGGAGTGGCCCCGTGGCAGTTGGTCGCGGCACCCCCGGAAGTGCGCAACGCGCGCCCGGTGGGTGCTCGGGCGTTACTCACACCTCGCTCTCCTCGGAAGGTGGCGGCCATGCCGCGCGTACTTGTGCTTGAGGATGATCCCGACGTCTGCAACAGCATCAAGACCGCACTGGTGCGGTCTGGCATCCAGGTGGAGTACGCCTACCACGCCAAAGAGGCGTGGCGCGTCTTGCACCGACTCAAGCCCGACCTCCTCATCCTCGACATCACTTTGCCGGAGGTGAATGGCTGGGAGTTCGCGCGTCGTATCCGCTCCGACACTGCGATCTCCAAGCTGCCCATCGTCGTGATCACAAAGAGCAAGAGCATAACCCTCCGGTGGGCAGGCCGGGTTTACGGGGTCTCTGATTTCGTGGACAAGCCCATCAAAAGGTACGAACTGGACGCCGCCGTGCAGAAGGCGCTGGGTGCTCCGGCCAGCGAGTAACCGGTCGAGGGACGGCCGGCGCCCTTCGCGGAGACGAAGCCTCGCGAGTTTGCCCGCACGAGGTCTGTAGCGCCTGACTCCCCCTGAACTTTTTCTGATCGGCTGTTTACACAGGTGCGCATCCCGATCATACTGGTATACAGATACCAGTTAGCTATATAAAGCCATGGCAACTCTCCCAAAACTCTCAGCAGCCGCGTCGTTGGCGATGCACACCATGGCGCTTTTGGCAGCCGATCCGCAGAAATCGCGCCAGACGAAGGAGATCGCCTCGGTGCTCAATGCCTCGGAAGCGCACCTGTCCAAAGTGCTGCAGCGCTTGACGAAGACGGGATTGGTGCGATCCATTCGCGGGCCGAAGGGCGGGTTCCTGCTCGGCTCTCAGGCCGGTGAGACCACGTTGCTTGAGGTGTACGAGTCCATCGACGGCCCGCTCGCGCAGAACGCCTGTCTGCTGGGCACGACCGTGTGTCGCGGCGAGAACTGCGTCCTGGGCGGGCTGCTCGCAGTCGTAAACAAGCAGGTCCACGACCACCTCGCAAACACACGGGTTCGCGAGCTGGCGAACGTCAACTGGAGGACGAACCTGAATGGTTAGGCAGATCGTGAAGATTGATGAAGAGTTGTGCGACGGTTGCGGGCTGTGTGCGCCGTCGTGTGCTGAAGGCGCGATCCAGATCATCGACGGCAAAGCCAGACTCGTCGGCGAGAACCTCTGCGACGGGCTTGGGGCCTGCCTGGGCGAATGCCCGCAAGGCGCCATTACGGTTGCGGAACGCGAAGCCGACGAGTTTGACGAGTCAGCCGTCGAAAGGCACCTGACGGCCAGCGGCCACGCGCCGACGACCCCTGACCATGCCCATGCAAGCCATTTCCATACCTCGCCGGACAACGGCGGGGCCCACGTTCACGAACATACTCACGGAGGAGAAACCATGACTGCCGCAGAAGCCCACGCCCTTGAGCACGCCCGAGGCGGATGCCCCGGCGCCCGAATGATGTCGTTCGACGATCACGACCACGCCGACCACACCGGCGACGACGGCGGCACCCGTCCCTCACAGCTCCGCCAGTGGCCGGTCCAGCTTCACCTGGTCGGCCCGCAGGCGCCGTACTTCCAGGGCGCCGACGTCCTGCTCGCTGCCGACTGCGTCGCCTTTGCCATCGGCGACTTCCACAAGGACCACCTGAAGGGCAACAGCCTCGCCATCGCCTGCCCGAAGCTCGACGAGGGACAGGAGGTCTACCGCCAGAAGCTCACCGCGCTCGTGGACGACGCGAAGATCAACACCCTCACCGTCATGACCATGGAAGTGCCGTGCTGCTACGGCCTGCTCCAACTGGCGAAGGATGCCGTGGAGCAAGCCAGCCGGAAGATTCCAATCAAGAGCAAGGTCGTCAGCCGGCGCGGAGACATCCTGAGCGAGGAGTGGGCCTGAGGGGCTGCGGGGGCGTCTGACCCGGCCGACCAGTCCGACCGGTCCGAGTGACAGCGCGGAGGCGTTGTAGCTGCGCCCGCCAGGGCGTGGAACGTTGGACCCACGCTCTGGCGGGCGCAGCTACAGAGCGCATTCTCATGGGAGGAACCAAAATGATCGACACAAACGCCTGCGTTCGCGACTTTGCCGTCAAGCACCCGATGACTCTGCGGGTGTTCGAGAAGTACGGCGTCGACTATTGCTGCGGTGGCGGCGATACGCTGGCGAAGGCCGCCATCGAGAAGGGCGTGGACCTCGACGCGCTCTTCGGCGACCTGCGTGACGCAATCAGTCAGCCGGCGGCCGCTGAGGGCCCGGAGCGCGACTGGACGGGCGCTCCGCTCGCGGAGCTTGCCGACTACATCGTCGCCAGGCACCACACCTTCGTTAAGACGGAGGTGCCGAGGCTTGACCTGTACGTCCAGGCGGTGGTCCAGGCTCACGGTCCGCGCCATGGCGACGTGCTTCAGCCGCTTCAGCGCAACTTCCAGACGCTGAAGACCGAGGTCGAAGCGCACCTGGCGAGCGAAGAGGACACCGGCTTCCCGGGTATCAAGCGGCTGAACGGATCGCCAGCGGGCGAGGAACTGGCGGCGTGGATCCGACAGACCGTCTCCGAGCACGAAGCCCTCGGCGCGCTGCTGGACGACACCCGCAAGCTGACCTCCAACTACGCGCTCCCCGCCGACGCCTGTCCGACGTTCACCGGGCTGTACGCCGGGCTGCAAGCGGTCGAGAAAGACCTGCACCGGCACATCCACCTGGAGAATAACCTCCTGTTCCCTCAGGCGCTGGAGGGCAGGTAGTAGCCGGCATTTCCTTTGACCAATCTGACTGATCCGGCCGAGCAGACAGATCGCCGACGCACGCTACCCAACTGCCCGACACGCGAAACGGGGAGACCACTATGGACAAGTACCTGAAGGCCGGCGTCAAAGCCCTGATCGAGGAACACCCACCAATCGGTGAGATCCTCGACCGCTACGGAATCGGCTGCGTCCCGTGCACGGTCGGCACGTGCAAGCTGGAGGACGTAGTCAAATTCCACCATCTGACGCCCCACCGCCAGGCGCGCCTGACGTACGAGATCGAGAAGGCGCTGTGCCCCGACCGCGACGTGCCGGAGCCCGCCGTGCCCGAGGGCGCGGCGGCCGACGTGCCGGCCGAGATTCCCTATTCGCCGTCACCGCCGGTTCGCCGGCTGGTGGCCGAGCACGACAACATCAAGCGGCTGCTGGCGGCAATCCCGGCGATCACCGCCGAGATCGAGCGCACCGGACAGCTTGATGCCGACCTGCTGCGCGGCGTGCTGGACTTCATCCGTGGCTACGCCGACCGCTTCCACCACCTGAAGGAAGAGGACATCCTGTTCGACTACGCCAACAAGGACGAAGAGATCATCAAGGTGATCTACCAGGACCACGACGCCGCGCGCGGCTACGTTCGCGCCGCGGCTGAGGCCATCGAATCCGGCGACGCCCAAGCAGTGTGCGCGAACCTGCGCAACTACCGGGCGCTGCTCACCGAGCACATCGACAAGGAAGACGGCGTGCTTTACCCCTACCTCGACCGCGGGCTGACCACCTCCCAGGTCGGGCAGCTCTTCCAGCGGTTCAACGAAGCGGAGAGCCAGGTGGACGCGGACGTGCCGGCCCGCTACCTGCGGTTCGTCGAGGAGCTGGAGAGGCGGTACGCATGACAGCGAACGCAGTTGCGACGCCCTGCCCAACGATGACGGAGCGCAGCGGAGTCGAGCGGCCGGCAGCCGCACCGACTGCCGCCCCCCTCGGCTACCTGACGCCGCACTACGAGATCCGCCTCTGCCGAGGCGCGACGGGCTGCCCGAACGCCCTGATCGACGTGCGCAGCGTCGGCGAGCTGGTCCGCGAGGCGGTGGAGGCATCCGGCTGGTGCGAGCACTTGGCGGAGCGGGCGAACAGACCGCTGCTTCTTCATCAGAAGTTCCGCGCAGCGGTGGCCGGCTGCCCCAACGCTTGCTCGGAACCGCAGATCAGGGACTTCGGCGTGGTCGGCTGGACGCAGCCAGGCACGGGGGAGCGCGCGTGCAACCAGTGCATGGAATGCGAAGCCGTCTGCCGCGAGGGCGCAATCGTCATCGAGGACGAGCCGCACATTGACCGCGAGCGATGTGTGGACTGCGGCGCGTGCGTCCGCGCTTGCCCCTCCGGAACGTTGGTGGCTGCGCAGACGGGCTACCGCGTCCTCGGCGGCGGTAAGCTGGGTCGTCACCCTCGCTTGGCGGACACGCTGCTGGAGCGGACCGATGCAGCCGGAGTGCGAGCGGCGGCCCGGGCGGCGCTCGGGCTCATGAGGCAGAGGGAAGCGCGGCTGGGGGAGATCCTTGAACGTGAGGGTCCCGAACCGCTCTGCGGGGCCCTTTCGAACTGCCCGGGTTCAGTCGGTCCCAAGGAAACGCAATGATGGCCACCGGAACGCTCGCCACGTCGCCTGCCGCAAGACGCCGGAGTGCCTTCTCCGTGTCTGTCCCCCGCCAGCACGGCGCGTGGTCGATTCTGCTCGCCAGCTACTTTGTCGGGACAGTCGCACTCGGCGGCGACGCCGCGCCCGCGCTTGTCCTCCTCGTCGCCGTTGTCGGCGGCTTCATGGCACGGCACGCGATTGTCAGCGCGGCCCGGATGTCCGACAATGAGCTCCGCAAGCGCGCCGTTGGGGGGTGGGCGGCGCTCTACGGGGTGCTCGGTGCCCTGTCTGCTGCTGTCCTGCTAACTGTCTACCAACGATGGCTGCTGGTCCCTCTTGGCGCATTGGCGCTGGTCCCCGCCCTTGTAGCACTGATCCTCGAGCGGCGCCGGCAAGACCGCACACTGGCTGGCGAGTTGGTCGGCGCGGTCGGGTTGAGCCTGATTGCGCCGCTCGCCTCCTGCGCCGCCACCGGCACGCTGGAGGGACGGACATGGGCGCTCTGGTTCCTGACAGCCGGCTTTTTCGCGGGCAGTGTGTTCCACGTCCGCTACCTGGTTCGCTGCAAAGCGGCGCGCGCCGGCACGCTCGCCGTGCGCCGGCACGCCGCCCTTCCTTCCGTGTGGTTTCATTTCACCGCAGTCGTCGCCGCGTTCGTCCTGGTTGCGCTCGGCCTACTGCCGCGATTGGCGCCCTCCGCACTGGTGTATGCGCTGGCGCGAGTCTGTGCGGCAGTCGGCAGCCGACGCAAGGCACCGGTGGTCGTCCGGCGAGTTGGCTTCGCCGAGCTCGGCCACACGTTTGCATTCGTGGTCTTGTTGGTCGCTGCATACCGCGTAGCTCAGTAGCTGACGCGGAGTTGGACAGCGCTGGCCGCAATCCGCTAACCCAGGGAGGTGATGCACTCACCGGATCCAAACGCAATCTACACTCGCGGGGGCTCAGGGGCCTCACTTTCCCCGGGCCCCGACCACTCCAAAGGAGGACGTACCCATGAGCAAGCACCTCGAGACGGAGCAACATGACCCAGTACTACGCGTTCTGAAATGGATCACGCTGATCGCATTCGTAGGATCCATGTCGGTCCTTCTGATCGGCGGGTTCTGCAACAAAGGCAAGGTGCCGCCCTACCCGAAGGCCATCGTCTCCAACGGCGAGACCCTGGCCGATGGCGAGGCAATCTGGCAAGGACAGGCGGTTTACCAGAAGTGCGGGCTGATGGACCACGGCAGCGTTTGGGGGCATGGCTCGTTGCGCGGGATGGACTTCTCGGCACAGAGCCTGCACCTGATGGGGCAGACCATCCGCGAAAGCCTGGCGCAACAGCGGTATGGCACTGCCTATGCGAACCTCGACGACGAAGGCACGGCCATCGTCGACGCCTTGGCGATCAAAGACATCAAAGACAACACGTACGATAGCGCCTCCGGCGAGTTGCAAGTCTCCTCGGCGCAGGCGGACGCGTTCCGTGCCGTCCAGGCATTCTGGGAGCAGACCTTCCGCGACGGCGACGAGACGCACGGCTTCCTGCCGAACACGGTCCGCACAGCCGACCAACGGCGCGACATTGGCACGTTCTTCTACTGGACCGCCTGGGCTGCCGGCGTCAACCGACCGGGGCAGGAGACGACCTACACGAACAACTGGCCGCCGGACCAGTCCGTCGGCAACCGCGCCCCGGACGAAGCGATCCTGTGGAGCCTGGTTGGCATCGTGGCGCTGCTGGTGGTTCTCGGTCTCGTCATCTACGTGGTGCACCGCTACCGCTTCTTCTATGGCGAGCCGCAGTTGGTGGCCATGGCGGAGAAGGTCGCCCGGGCGCCTATCACCGTCAGCCAGCTCAAGACGGCCAAGTACTTCCTGGTGGTGGTGGCGCTGTTCATTCTGCAGATTCTGTGCGGCGGTTTGCTGGCCCACTACACCGTGCACCCCGGCAGCTTCTACTTCGAGGCGGTCGGCAAGTTCATCCCCTTCAGTTGGGCGAAGACCTGGCACCTGCAGCTTGGCGTCTTCTGGATCGCTGTCGCCTGGGTGGCTTCAGCCATGTACATCGGCCCGCTGGTCGGCGGCAAGGAGCCGAAGAAGCAGGGGCTCTTGGTCGACCTGCTGTTCGGCGCGATCCTGTTGGTTGCTCTGGGGAGCCTGTTCGGCGAAGTCCTTGGGATCAAAGGGATCATCGGCAAGCTCTGGTTCTGGTTCGGACACCAGGGCTGGGAGTACCTGGAGCTTGGCCGCTTCTGGCAGATCCTCCTGTTCGTCGGTTTGCTGGGCTGGCTGGTGATTGTGTACCGGTCGCTGGGGAACCGCCTCTGGGATCCGAAGCAACGTAGCGGCCTCGTGCTGCTCTACGTGCTGAGCGCCATTGCCGTGGTGCTCTTCTTCGGCTTCGGTTTACTGTACAACCCGCACACCCACCTCACCATCGCTGACTACTGGCGGTGGTTTGTCGTCCACATCTGGGTGGAAGGGATCTTCGAGTTCTTCGCGGCAGCCAGCGGCGCCCTGCTGCTCACCACGCTGGGACTCGTGACCCGCGGCTCGGCGCTGCGCGCGGCCTACCTCACCGCTGCCCTGGCATTCGCCAGCGGCATTATCGGCACGGCGCACCACTTCTTCTGGTTCGGCGCGCCCGGCTTCTGGATCGCCCTCGGCGCAGTGTTTTCGTCCATGGAGCCCATCCCGCTGATTCTGCTGGCTTCCCGCGGCTGGATGGAGTACAAGAGCATCGCCGACGCCGGCAAGGACTTCCCGTACCGCTGGCCGCTGATGTTCCTGATCGCTTCGTCCTTCTGGAACTTCGTCGGAGGCGGCGTCTTCGGCTTCGCGATCAACCTGCCGATTATCAACTACTACGAGCACGGCACCTACCTGACCTCCAACCACGGTCATACCGCCCTGTTCGGCACCTACGGCATGTTGGCGATTTCCCTCTGCCTGTTCGTCTGGCGGGGACTGGTGAAGCCCGACGGCTGGAACGACAGGCTCCTGCGCATTTCGTTCTGGGGGATGAACCTGGGCCTGGCGATGATGGCGTTCTTCACACTGCTACCCGTGGGCATCCTGGAGCTGATCCAGTCGTACAAGCACGGCCTGTGGGTAGCAAAGAGCAACGCCTTCTTCAGCACCCCCGCAGTCCAGTTCTTCGGGAACTTCCGCATCGTCCCCGACACGATCATCATCTGCCTCGGCGCGCTGCCGCTGTTCGCGTTCTTCGTCTCCACGCTGAAGAACCTGAAGCCGGCGGAGATCAAGGACGACCAGGTGATCTTCAAAGACGAGAAGGATCCGCTGCCCATTTGACCCAACCTCGTAGGACAGGTTGCCCAACCTGTCACGGTCCGCGCGGCCTCCAGCGCGCCGCCTGCTGACAGGTTGGCCACCTGTCCTACACCCGAACGTAGCCGCGCCCGCCAGGGCGTAGACGCCACCGGCTGGCGCCGGCAGCTACGTACATGTTCACTACCATGCCCACCAGAGTCCAACTCCTCTCCGCGATGAAGCAGGTCTTCGGCGACGACCGGCGGCGGATCGACCACGCCCTCAGCGTCCTCGACCACGCTGAGGCCCTCCTTGTGGACCATGCTGCCGACCGAGACACTGTCGTCGCTGCCGCCATTCTCCACGACATCGGCATTCACGAAGCCGAGCGCAAGCACGGCAGCTTCGCCGGCAAGTGGCAGGAGCTGGAAGGCCCGCCGATTGCCCGACGCATACTCAGCGAGTTGGGCGCCGCCGCCGCGTTCGCCGAGGCGGTCTGCGCCATCGTGGGCAACCACCACTCCGCGCGCGGGGAGCTGACACCGGAGTTCGACGTGGTGTGGGATGCCGACTGGCTGGTCAATCTGCCGGAAGAGTGCGGTGACGACCGGGAGAAGCTGGCGGCGATGGCCGTGAAGGTGTTCCGGACGGCGGCCGGCCGGCAACGGGCAGCGGACTGGTTCGGGTTGAGGTAGGGACACCCCAATCCCAACCGTCTTGCGCCAAGTAGCGGCGCCAACGTATGCGGGACGCTCGCCAGATCGGCTCAGAGGACCCGCCGAGGGCCAGTGCCCTGCCTTTTCGGTTCTGACCTCCACACACACTGACAGGCGGGTCAGAATTAGGACATGCACCTGCTACTATCGCACACTCAAGCTGACCCATGATCTCCACCAGCAGCGTCCACGCCGTTTGCGCATTGACGACTTTGACCGGCCTGCCGCCTGAGGAGCACGCCGGCGCTGGTGCCATCGCCAAGCAGATCAGCGCCTGGGCGAACTACTTGGGGAGGCTGCTGCAGATGTTGGCGCGCCAGGGCGTTGTGACCTCGCGGAACGGGATGGGGGGCGGTTTCCGGTTGGCGCGCGACCCCGGGGGACTCTCGCCGTATGAGGTGATCGAGTCGCTCGACCACCTGGAACGGCGGGGGCAGTGTATCGTTGGGAATGGACGTTGCGAGACGGGTGCGCTGTGTGCAATGCACAAACGATGGAAGCCGGTGGAGGAAGCGTATAGCGGGTTCCTGAAAGAGACGACCATTGCAGACCTGACCGGGAGGGACGGCTCGACGTAGTCCTTCAGGTCGTGTAGTCACGCGCGCGGCCCGCTGCCGACAAGCTGAGCCGCCTCGATTCGGTGCACTTTGCAGAGGGGGGGAAGAAGATGCGACTACGGGAATCCCACTCGCCAACGCCGGCTTCGTTCAGGCAGCGCACTCCAATGAAGCTCGCCGCATTGGCAGCGCTGTCTCTACTGTCGGTTGCCTGGGGCGAACCAGGCGGCCCCGGCGAGGCGGTCTTCCAGAGCA
>Ga0100399_1000551_pt1 | contig 26431 bp, 25 predicted proteins | sample CryGeymeta201523_FD_81545 | JGI IMG/M metagenome (GOLD analysis project Ga0100399, IMG submission 81545) | Groundwater microbial communities from Crystal Geyser aquifers in Utah, USA - Crystal Geyser metaG 2015-23 | ecosystem: Environmental > Aquatic > Deep subsurface > Groundwater | place: USA...
AAATCCCGCCAGTGGCAAGTTCCTGGATCACGATGGTTGGTCTGGGGGCGGAAGGATGTATGGCGTGGCGCTGTATTCGAAGGTCAGTGTGGCGGTGCTGCGGGATGGCGTGAGCCAGCGCGAGGCGGCGCGGCGTTTCGGGATCGACCGCGGCACGGTGTCGAAGATGGTCGGACACTCGGCGCCGCCGGGATACCGGCAGGCGGGGGCTTCATGCGCCGGAATGCGACCGTCGGCATCCTTGGTGAAACGCAATTTACAGACAACAGGTTGCGCTGTCATCGAAGCACACGGCGCGGCCATGGCGCCTATCGCCGCTATCCCTGGTGCTGGCCGCCGATCTCCTGGAACATCGCGCGCAGATCGACGGTTGAGTGGTCGCCGACGGCGGCGAAGTTCTCGTCCAGCCAGCGGGTGGCGGTGGCTCTGCCGATATCGCGCAGCTTGGTCAGGAACGCCCATTCGGTGTTCATCTTCGACGAGGCGCCCAGCGGCTTCAGCTCGGCCTGGTTCTCGATGACATGCACCCGCACCTGACGGTAGTCCTTCGCCGACAGCTTGCCCTCGCAGATCAGCCGGTCGACGAAATCGATGCTGCGCAGCTCCTTCAGCAGGCTGCCGTTGAAGCTGATCTCGTTAATCCGGTTCTGGATCTCCTGCGGCGTCTTGGGCGCGCCCTTGCGTTCGATCGGGTTGACCTGGATCACCACGATGTCATCCGTGCCGGTCTGGCCGTGAAACGGGAACAACGACGGATTGCCCATGTAGCCGCCGTCCCAATAGGGCACGCCGTCGATCTCGACCGCCTGGTAGAGATGCGGCAGGCAGGCGGAGGCCATCACCATGTCCGCCGTCAATGTCTCACGCGGAAAGACCTTGACCTTGCCGGTTTCGACATTGGTGGCGGAGATATACAGCTTGAACGCAGTGCATCTGCGCACCCTGTCGAAGTCGATGCTGCTTTCCACCAGATCGCGCAACGGATTCATGTTCATCGGATTGAGCTGATAGGGCGAGGCGATCCGCGAGAGCGCGTCCATGACGTGATACAGGGGGTTGTGCTCCAGCCCCCAGTTGCCGGTCAGCATGTCGTAGGGCGTGCGCTTCAGCGGGCTGTTCTTCGCGCCGTCGCTCATGGCGCGCCAGAAGTGGTCGAGCGCGGCGCGTCCGCCCTCGGGTCCGTCGCGGTTGAAACCTTCGGCCAGCGCCACCGCGTTCATCGCGCCTGCGGACGTGCCGGAGACCCCGGCGACATGCAACCGCCCGTCCTCGAGGATCCGGTCCAGCACGCCCCAGGTGAAGGCGCCATGCGCGCCGCCGCCCTGCAGGGCCAGGTTCACGGGTTTGGGTTTCTGCGCCATGGGATCGGTCCTTTCAGATAGCGGCAGCGCTTGCCCGCGCTGCGGCGCGCTCAGGCCAGATAGTCGTGCACGATGCGCCCGTAGGGCAGCGACAGATCGGCGATGATGTGCTGGCCCTCGACGATGCGGCGCACCGGCAGGTCCGCCACCGGCGCGTTGACATGCGGCACAAGGTGCAGCCGGGCGCGGCCGCGCCAGAAGCCCTTGACGGTGATGTCGGTCATCTCGAAGGCGACCAGTTCGGCGATGCGCGGCCCGCCGGTGACGCAGGGGATCAGCTTGAGGTTGACGGAGGTCTTGGCCAGCTTCTGCGCGCAATCGGCGGGGTCGTCGCAGGCGCTTTCATGCTTGTAGACCATCGTCCCCATCGCCACGCGCTGCCCGGCGTAGGACAGCGTGCCGGTCAGCGTGTCTTTCTCGACGCGCAGCGAGGGCTCGCCCCAGCGCTTTGGAAACCCCCAGATCTCGCGCCCGGCGGTGATCGGCGGCTCGATGTTGAGAAACATCATCGCGGTATAGTTGACCGGCTTGCCGTCAAGCAGGCAGGGGATGACGACGCCCGATTCCTGATAGGCCCCGAAGCCGGAGCTGTCGGGCATGTCGATCCACTCGTAAACCGCCGTGCCGGAGCCGTCCGGCTCCAGCGGCTCGGGCACAAGGGCGCGGATCGCGGCCGGGTCGGTCTCATAGACGATGTTGAAGTACTGCCGATTGACAAAGCGGTACGGCCCGACGGGATAGCTGGGGTTGCCCGGCGGCATGCCGGGGAGCGACAGGATGTCGTTCTTGTCCATGACAATGTCCTTATGGTGTCGGTTTCAGGCGCCCGGGCCGCAGTCCATGCTGCGGGCCGGGGTATCGCTGCGGCGGCCGAGGTTGACGCTCAGGTCGCGCAGGGCGGTGCGCAGGCCCTCCTCGATCACCGGATGGTAGAACGGCATCGCCAGCGCCGTCGTCACATCCATGCCTGCCTGCACCGCCCAGGCCAGCAGATGCGCCAGATGCTCGCCCCGCGGCGCGACCATCTCGGCGCCCAGCAGGCGGCCGGTGGCGCGTTCGCCATAAATGCGCAGCAGGCCGCTGTTCTGGCGCAGCACCCGGGCGCGGCCCTGATCGGCGAAATCCACCGCGCCGGTGGCGAAGGCCCCCTCGGACAGCTCGGCGAAGGATGCGCCCACCGTGGCGATGTTGGGATCGGTGAACACGATGCCCAGCGGCGTGCGGCGGCGGTGGGTCTGCACCTGCGGAAAGCGCCCGGCGTTGTCGCCCGCGATGCGGCCGTCGTCGGCGGCCTCATGCAGCAGCGGGATGCGGGCGGCGACATCGCCGGCGAAGAAGATATGGCCGCCTTCCGCCTGCATCGTCAGCGGATCGACGGTCGGCGCGCCCCGTTTGTCGAGGTTCAGACCTGAAGCGGCAAGGTTGAGCCCTTCCAGCGCCGGCGCCCGGCCAGTCGCGGCCAGAAGCCAGTCGAACCGTTCCTCATGCTGCGCGCCGTCCCTGGCGAACCGCACCACCACCATATCGCCTTCGCGGGTGACGCCGCGCACGTCGGCGTCCGGCTCGAACGGCAGATCGGCGCCGATGGCGGCGGCGGCGGCGGCGCGCACCGCCGGGTCGGACAGCGGACCCACGCCGCCGCCCTTGCCAAACAGCCGCACGCGCACGCCCAGCCGATGCAGCGCCTGCGCCAGCTCCAGCCCCAGAACGCCGCCGCCAAACACCGCGACGGCTTTCGGCAGATCGGTCCAGCCGAACACGTCATCGTTGACGATCAGCCGGTCGCCGACGGCGTCGAACAGGCCCGGCTTCACCGGCGCCGACCCGGTGGCGACCACGATGCGCGCGGCGCACACCGCCTCTCCGGTGTCGAGCCGCAGGGTGTGCGGACCCTCGAACCGCGCGCAGCCCTTCAGACGGTGGGATGGGTCGATCTCCTCCACCGCCTCGAGCACGAAGCCGACGAAGCGGTCGCGCTCACGGCGCACCCGGTCCATGACTTCGGCGCCGTCGATGCGCGGCGCGGCGGCGTGCACGCCAAAGCCTTCGGCCGCGCGCACCGCCTCGGCCGCCTCCGCCGCCGCGATCAGCAGCTTGGAGGGCATGCAGCCGACCCGCGCGCAGGTGGTCCCGTAAGGCCCGCCCTCGATCAGGACGATCCGATCGGTGTGTTTGCGCGCCGCACGCCAGGCGCCCATGCCCGCCGTGCCCGCGCCGATGATGGCGACGTCAACCTCGCGCATGGCTCAGTCCATCCGCCAGCCGTGGCTGACCACGATGCTCTGACCGGTCAGCGCGTTGCTGGGGAAGCTGGCGAGAAACAGCGCGGTGTGCGCCACGTCCTCGACTGTGGTGAATTCCTTGTCCACGGTCTCGCCCAGCATGACAGTGTTGACGACCTCCTCCTCGGAGATGCCGAGGTCCTTGGCCTGTTCGGGGATCTGCTTGTCCACCAGCGGCGTTTTCACAAAGCCGGGGCAGATCACGTTGGTGCGTACGCCCCGCTCGCCGCCTTCCTTGGCGATGGTCCGCGCCAGCCCCAACAGGCCGTGCTTTGCCGCGACATAGGGCGCCTTGAGCGCGGAGGCCTCCTGCGAGTGGACCGAGCCCATGTAGAGAATCGCGCCCGATCCCTGCTTGTACATCTGCGGCAGCACGGCTTTGGAGGTCAGGAACGCGCCGTCGAGGTGGATCGACACCACGCGGCGCCATTCGTCGAAGGTGAACGCCTCCACCCGCTTGACGATCTGGATGCCGGCGTTGGAGACCAGCACATCCACCCGCCCGTGCGCGGCGATCACCTTGTCGACGCCGGCTTGCACGGCGTCGGGGTCGGTCACGTCCATGTCGATGCCCATGTGGCCGTCGCCCAACGACCTTGCGGCCTCGTTCGCCGCGTCGATGTCGATATCGGCGATCGCCACCGTGCCGCCTGCGGCGGCGAAACGTTTCGCGATCTCAAGCCCAATGCCGCTCGCGCCGCCGGTGATGACGCAGATCTTGCCGTCGAGTTTCATGGTCATGTCGCCTTTTCGTGCGTGAAGACTGCGCCGCGCCTCCGCAAGGGAGGAACGGCGAGCAGGACTGATCAGATTTGAATGGCGTCAGAGAGACGCCCTCTCACGCCGCCAGACGACCGCGGATCGGATAGTCGTTGTCACGGATGTACTTCAGCCCCTTGGCGAGGCCGGCGAGGTCGGGTCGGGAGAACGGCGCGTTCGAAATGTCCACGACGTGCAGCATCCCCTCGGCGTTGATGACGAACACGCCCGGTTCGGCGAACGGGCGGTCGGTCTCCTTCTCGGAGCGCGGTTCGGAGACATAGAGGCCGAGCATGCGCATCTGCGCCACGGTCAGGTCATAGCCAACGGGAAACGTCACGCCGATATCGTCGGTGAAGCTGCGGGCGCGGTCCTCCGGATCGCCGGAGACCGCGACGACGCCAACCCCCGCCTTGGCGAATTCGGGCGCCAGACGCTCGAGCTCGCCGAGGTAGGTCTTGCAGATCGGGCAATGCTTGCCGCGATAGACCACCACCATGCTCCAGTCGTGGCCGCCCACGGGCGCGCCAAGGCGCATCGCGCCGCCGCCAAGCTGCGGCACGGTGACGTCGGGAAGGCGTTCTCCGGATTTGAGTTTGTCGGTCATGCTTGCTTCCTTTTTTCAGTTTCTCGCGTTCAGTCATGCGTAGTCCTGGCTCGACGCCGCCACCGATCATCGCCGTGCGTTCGTTCAACGATGGCGACACGGGCCGTCCAGGCGCCATCGCGCCGATGGTCCGGCCTGTTCGTGCGCGGGCCGTTTTGCGCGCGTCCGGCGGGCTCGACCCCGCTCTCCCGCGCAACAGGTGGTGGCTCGGCGCGGCGGAGGTCACCGCGATGAACGGATCGTGATCCGGGGCGCGCTTCAAGCGACGCGCTTCAGGCCTCATGCACGGCGCTGCGGCGCAGCAAGAGGACGTACACCGCGCCAAGCACGGCGCCGAACACGACGTGCATGAGCACTGTCATGACCGGCGCCATCAGGCCCAGTCGCACCCCGAATATTCCGGCGCCCGCCATCGGCATCATCGCCAGCATCATGATCAGCCAGGCGCAGACCCCGAACACGACGCCCTTGATCCAACACTCGCCGCCGGGCAGATGCGGCTCCGTCAGCGCGAAGGCGCCGCCCCAGACCACAACGCCGATCATGAGGTGCATACCCCACGCGAAAGCCGTCGATGTCCCCGTCATCGCCGCGATCATGCCGATCGGATCCAGCGCGGGCATCAGACCCATCGACGCCTTCGCCACCATCATCGCCGACAAGACGACAGTCGCGGCGAGGCCCGCCAGCATCCCCAGGGAAAGGCGATTCATGGATCATCTCCCGTATTTGAAGCGCGCAACACGTCATTCTCATCTTCAACGCCTCGATCAGCGCGCCGTTCCTGTCGCCTTGCTCAAATCGGCATCACCTTTGGTGACAAGAAAGTGTTTGGCGCTGGCGGAAATTGGTGCGGATCGGGAGCTTTGAACGCGAGCGTCGCGTGGATTTTCAGCGCGACGCCGGCGAATGCCCGGGGCAGACGATTGCGCTGCACCCACCAGCCCGCCTTCAAGGCGAAGGGCGGGCGGGAGGGCGAGAGCGGGCGGGGATCGCAGCGCCGCCTCACGCCCCCGCCCGAAATCCGCCGCCGCCGGTCAGGACGCCAGCTTGTGCCCGGCAAAGGCCGCGTCGATCTCCGTGCCGGTCATGTGGTTGGTGTAGTTCGAGTAGGTCTTGACGCCGATGCCGAGAATGATCCCGAACACATGACGCTCGGTATAGCCGGCGGCGAGAAACGCCTCGACCTGCGCTTTGGTCGGCGCGCCGCGGCTGTCCACCATCGCGCGGGTGAAAACGGCCAGCGCGTCGAGCTTCGCATCGGGCAGGGTCCGGCCCTCGCGCAGCGCGGAAAGGCTGTCGGCGGGCACCTTCGACACCTTCTCGGCGATCATCGAGTGCGCCGCGGCGCAATAGTCGCAGCCGTTGGCGAGGCTGATCGCCAGGAACACCACCTCCTGCTCCGGCGGCGTGAAGCCTGCGCCTTCGCGAAAACCGGCGTAGGCCGAGAGATAGGCCTCGAGCAGCTCGGGCACGTGGCCCATGTAGCCATACATGTTGGGCAGGAAGCCGAGCTTTTTCCGCGCGCCCTCCAGCAGGTCTTTCGTCTTGCCTTCGGCGGTCTCCGCCGTCAGCTGCGGCGAACTCAGGACAGGATCGTGAGTCATGGTCGATCTCCCTTCCGTGATTGGAATGATCGTTTTATAAATTGCCAGCACCCGTGCGCAAAGCTATTTTTGAAACGATGAGTTCACAAAGTAGCGAGACGAAGGCGCGCGGGCGGCCGCGCCGCGTGGCCGAGGCGGAGGCCCTGGAGGCGGCGATGCGCGTGTTCTGGGCGCGGGGCTACACAGCCGCGTCGGTCGAGGAGCTGACGCAGGCCACCGGCCTCAATCGATCGAGCCTCTATCATCAGTGGCGCGACAAGCGCGGTCTGTTCATGGCGGCGGTGGAGCGTTACGCCGCCACCCGGCTGCGCGCCGTCGCGGCGGCGCTGGACACCGGCGCGACGCTGGCCGAAAGCCTCGACGCCTTCTTCGCGGCCGTCACCGATCTTGCGCTGGACAGGGACGGCGGCGGCGGGTGCCTTGTCTCCTGCGCGCTTGCCGAGGCCGCCGCGCTGGACCCGGATCTGGCTCAGGCGCTGGCGGTCCGCTTCGACGCGGTCGAGGAGCGGCTCGCCGCCCGGATCGCCCGCGCCGGGCCGGGCGAGGCTCCGCCGGGGACCGACCCGGCCGCACTGGCGGCGCTGCTGGCCGCAGTGGCGCGCGGCATGATGCTGCGCGCCCGCGCCGGCGCCGGGCGGGGCGCGCTGTCGGCGGTCGGCGCCATGGCCGTGTCGCTCGTCCGCCGCGACGGCTGAGGCCGCCGCAGCGCGCGACCTTATGGGCGCAACTGGAGGATGACGCATGGATCGGCGGGGCTTTTTGGCGGGCGGCGGCGCCGCCAGCCCGTGGTTCGGAACGCGCGACCTCAGCTATCTGCCGATTCCCGGCGCGGTGGCTGCGCGCACCAACATGGTGCTTCGTCTAAATCAGCCTCGACGAAAAGCGCATGACCGACCTGCGCGCAGTGCTGACCGCAGCGGCGCCGTCAGGCGGATGCGGGGCGCGCGCGCGCCCATGACCCGACGCGCTGGCCGCCGTAGTCGGCGGGCGCGCGGCCCTCAGGGCTTCGCAGGGCCGCCGCCCTGCGTCAGCCGCCGCCCTGCGTCAGCCGTCGCCGCGCGAAGGCCAGGTCGGACGCCTTGTCCACATCGTGCGCGGCGTCGGGGTGGTCGAGCGCCACCAGCGCGGCGGCGCAGCCCGCCGCCCGGCCCAGCGCCCGCGCCGCCGCCGCCGCGCTGAGCGCGCCCAGCGCGTAGCGCGCCAGCGTCAGCGGCCCCAGCGTCCGCGCCATGGCGAGCGGGTTCTTGCGCTGCGCCTCCAGTCTGCGCCAGAAGGCGATGGCGGCGCGGCCCTCCGGGCGCATCACCGCGAACATGTTGCAGCCGCTGGCGGCGCCGTCGCTGAACCGCAGCCAGGTGCGGCGCGGCCCCGGACCGCCACGCTCGATCACCGAGCGGCGCGCGACGGCGGCGGCGACGGCGGCGCCCGAGGCGGTCGCGTCGGCCAGAAAATCCGCCAGCATCGCCTGCGTCATCAGCGGATGATCCGCCGTCACGATCAGCAGCGGCGCCCCGAGCCGGTCAAAGCCGTCGAGAGCGCTCAGCGCGGGCGAGGCGGCGGCGTCCAGCCGCAGCGCCGCCGCGTCCCCCGGCAGGGGCGGCGCGCCCGCCTCGATCGAGACCGCGACGCGGCCCACCATCGGCGCCGCCGCCAGCGTCGAGAGCACATGCGCGATCATCGGGCGCCCGGCGATCTCGGCGAAGGCCTTGTGCGACACGCCCGCCGCCTGCGCCACCGGGTCGGCGCCGCCGCGCGACCCCGCCAGCACCAGCGCCGACCAGCCGCTCACAGCGCCTTGCCATAGACGCGCCACGTCTTGGAGACCGCGCCGCCGATCGACTCGATCACATGGCGCACCGGCCAGTTGTCCTCCAGCAGCCAGCTCATCTCCAGCGTCTCGATCCGGCGCGCCAGCGAGCGGTCCTCCAGCGCGTAGATCAGCTTGAGCGGCAGGGTCTTGCCCGCCATCGTCGCCTGCGCCGCCTTGCGCACCCCCATCAGGGGCACCCGCGCGCTGCGCACGCCGCGCACCTTCAGCCGCCACAACAGCCGCGCCCAGCCCAGCGGCAGCAGCCGCCCGCCGAGGCCCGCCAGCGCCTCGTTGATGTTGGGCAACAGCACGATGAAGCCCACAGGATCGCCGTCGATCTCGCCGATCTTGACCAGCTCGGGGTCGATGATCGGCTTGAGATCGACGGCCAGCGCGGCGGTCTCGGCCTCGGTCAGCGGCGCAAAGCCCCAGTTGCCCGCCCAGGCGTCGTTGAAGATCGCGGTGATGGTCTCGATTTCTGCGTCGAAGTCGGCCATGCGGATCGAGCGGATGCGCAGACCAGGCCCCAGCCGTTGACCGTGGCGGCGCAGCCGGTCGCTGAGGCCGTGGCGCACGTCGAGCGTATAGGCCACCAGATCGCGCGCCTTGGCGTAGCCGCAGGCCGCCACCGCCGCGCCCAGCCAGCGCGGATCATGCGCCATCATCACCGAGGGCGGCGCGTCGAACCCGTCGATCAGCACGCCCGAGGTGTGGTTGATAGACAGGCTGAACGGCCCGCGCGCCTGCCCTGCGCCGCGCGCGCGCAGCCAGTCCTCCGCCGCAGCCAGCAGCGGCGCCACCGGTTCCGCGTCCAGCGCCGCCAGCATCCCGAAATGGCCGATCACGGCGCCGTCCTCACGCGGCGCCAGCCGGTCGATCTGGGCGCTGATCCGCCCCACCGGGCGCCCGCCGCGCCGCGCCAGCCAGAACTGCGTCTCGGCATGGGCGAAATACGGGTTGTGCTTCGGGTCGAGAAAGCGCCGCCGCTCCAGCCGCAGCGGCTCGACCCAGTGCGGATCAAGCGCCATCGCCGCGCCGGGCAGGCGGAGAAAGGCGGCGCGCGCGGCGCGCCCCGCGACAGCTTCAACCGTGATCATGCGCCCTCATCCATCAATGCCAGAATCGCCTCCGTCCCGCGCAGCGACACCGCGTCGTCCACATGCGCATAGGCCTGCGCCAGCGCGGCGGCCTGGATCGGGGCGTAGCGCGCCATCTGGTCGCGCGCCTGCGTCAGCGCCGCGCCCAGTTCCGCCGCCGTCTCGACCACCGGCCCGCAGCGCCACAGCGCAAACGCCGGATCGTCGCGCCAGGCGCGGCGGGCGGGGTTCAGGAACACGCAAGGACGCGGCCTTGCGATGAACTCGAACACCTGGCTGCTGGCGTCGCCGATATACACATCCGCCGCGTCCGCAAGCGTCATGTCGATCGCCGCGCGTCCGCCCTGGTCCACGCGCACCGGCCCGCCGTCGCGCAGCCACGCCGGGCGCCGGGCGCCGCGCCCCATCGGGCGGCGGAACAACAGCACATGCGGCGCCACGATCAGGTTCATCGCGTCCTGCGCCTGAAAATGCGCCACCACGTCGCGCCCCATCGCCGCCCAGGACGACGCCAGCCCGCGATGATGGGGATTGTAGAGCGCGACCGGGCGATCGTCGCCGAACAGCCGCGTGCGCGGGCGGCGCAGCCGCGCCATCGCCTCCAGCTTCGCCGCGCCGGTCAGCGTCACCCTGTCCGCGCGCACCGCGCCCGAGGCGATCAGCGGCGCCAGCGCCGCCGCGCTGGGCGCCAGCAGCAGGTCGAAGCGGCCCAGCCGCGCGTCGGGCGGACTGAGCGCGCGGAATACGCCCGCCCCCCCGTGGCCGGTATGGACCAGCCGCACGCCCGCGCGGCGCAGCGGCGCCGCATTCTGGAGCACGGTCTTTTCCGGCGCCGCCACCACCGCATAGCCCGCCAGCCTGCGCGCGTGCCAGCGCAACAGCGCCGTCTTGCGGGCGAAGAAAGCGCCCTCCAGCCGCGCGGCGGCCCATTCCAGCGCAGGCGGCAGTGTCAGCATCTCGATGCGCGCGCGCTGGCCGGGATAGCCTGCGGACAGGTCGCGCGCGAAATCGGCCTCGCCTTGCGTCGAGCACAGGATGTCCACCGCCACGTCGGGCGCGATCTGCGACAGGCGAAAGGCGTAGGGCGCCACATGCGGAACCTGGTGCGGCGCGGCGTGGTTGAGCAGGAAGGCGACGCGGCGGGGCCGCGCGCGCGGCATCGCTCAGCCCTCCGCCATCAGGATCGCCCACAGCGCCGCCAGCGCGCCGACCGCCTTGGGCGCGAAGGCCGCCGTCACCGGCGACAGCGCCCCGGCGCCGCCTAGGCCGCCGAACGCGCCGTCGAGCGCGATGTAGAGCAGCCCCAGCGTCAGACCCAGCGCCAGCATCCCGCCGCCCGCGCCGCGCGGCGGCCCGAACCCGGCCAGCGCGGCGAAGCACAACAGCATCGCGGGCGTCAGCGTCGCGGCCCAGACATCGGCCAGCCGGGTGCGCAGATAGGCCGAGCCGCGCGCCAGCGGACGCGCGCCCGCCAGCGCGGCGCGCGCCTCGCCCGAGGGCACCCGCTCCGGCCTGCGGGTCAGCGACAGCGCCGAGGCCGGGTCGAGCGGCGGGCGCCACAGGCCGGGCGGCGCCGGGCGCACGCCCTGCGCGTCGGCCAGCAAGGCCGCCTCCAGCCGCCAGCCGTTGCCGGTCCAGCGCGCGGCGGCGGCGTCGGTGCGGCTGAGGATCGCGCCGCCGGGGTCCATGCTGAAGATCGTCACCTGCGCCAGCGCCGCGCCCGAGGCGTCGGCCACGGTGAAGCGCGCGGTCTCGCGCCCCAGCGCCGCCCAGACCGGCCCCTGTTCGGGCGCTCTGGCCGCGACGCCGGGGAAATCGCGCGCCAGCGCCGCCTCGGCGGCGGGGGCGGCGCGCTCGGACAGCGCGTATCCCGCCCCGGCCAGCGCCAGCGCCAGCGGCGCCAGCCGCAGCATCAGCCGCGCCGCGCTCATGCCCGCCGCGCGCAGCGCCACCATCTCGCTGCGCGCCGCCAGCGTCGCGAAGGTCAGCGCCGCGCCGGACAGGATCGCCACCGCCGCCAGCTCGTCGGCCAGCAGCGCCGCGCGCAGCGCCGCAAAGCGCGCCACCCGCCCGGCGCCGCCCTCGCGCAGCAGATCGGGCGCCGCCTCCAGCAGCGTGATCGCCAGCGCCAGCGCCACCAGTCCGGCCAGCGCCACCGCGATGCGCGCCAGCGCCATGCGGCTGAGATACCACGCCAGCGTCACGCAGGCCCCTTTCGGCGCCCGACCGCCAGCGTCAGCGCCTCGGCCGCGCGAAACAGCCGTTGCAGCGGCGAGCGCGCGCCCTGCCCGGGCGTGGAGAGATAGAGAGCGCCGCTCAAGCCCAGAAACGCGGCGCCCAGCGCCCAGAGCGCGGCGACCGGGCCCAGCGCGCCCGCCGCCGACAGCCCCGCGGCGACGTTCAGCGCGTTGTGATAGCCCGCCAGCGCCGCCAGCGCGATCAGCAGCCGGGGCCAGCCGGGCGTGCGCTTGCGCGCCACCCCCAGCGGCACGGCGAGCAGCGCCACCCCCGGCATCGACAGCGCGCGCACCAGACGGCTGTGCAGCTCCGCCGCATGAACCGGATCGGGGGGAAAGCCGTCGCGGCCCCGCGCCCGCGCCCAAAGCTCGGGAAAGGTCATCTCGCGGGGGCCGTCGCGCGGGCGGAACGGGTTTGCGTCGAGGGCGAAGTCCTGCGCCATCTGAAGCCGCTCGAAACGCAGCAGGCCCCCGCCGCGCGTCAGCGCGCGTCCGTCCAGCAGCACGATGCGCACCCGCCCCGCCGCCGGGTCGGGCTCGACCAGCCCGCGCGCCGCCGTCACCACCGTCTCGCCGCCGCCAGCGCCGCCGCCAGCGCCGCCGCCCATCTCGCCGCCCGTTTCGCCTCCTGCGCGCGGCTCGATCAGCAGCACGCGGGTCAGGATGCGGCCGGTGGCGTCCACGTCCAGCGCCGACAGCACCGCGCCGCGCCCGAGGTCGATGAACACCCCCGGCTCGACCCGCCCGCTCCACCCGGCGTTGACCACGGCGTGCAGCGTGGCGCGATAGGCGTGGCGGCTGTAGGGCTGGATCACGCCCGAGATCAGCAGGCTCAGCAGCGCCAGCGCGACGCTGGCGACAAGAAACGGCGCGCCGATGCGGCGCAGCGACCAGCCCGCCGCCTCCAGCGCGTCAAGCTCGGCGTCGCGCGCCATGCGGCCCAGCACGCCGAGAACGCCGACGCAAAACGCCGCAGGCAGCGCAAGGCCCAGGTAATGCGGCACCAGATTGAGCACCAGCGCCATCACCGGGCCGAGCCCCGCGCCATAGCCGGTCATCAGATCGAGCAGCCGCAACAGCCGCTCGATCAGCAGCGCGGCCAGCGCCACCGCCAGCGCCGCCGCCATCACCGGCGCCAGCCGCGCCAGCAGATGACGGTCGATCAGCGTCATGCCGCGACGCTCGCGCACGGCTGCGCGGGCAGGGCGAACACCAGCGTCGCATCCGCGCCCCCGGCGCCGTGCGGCGTGACCGCCGCGCGCCAGCGCCCCGCTTCGCGCGTCAACCGCACCGACAGCCACCCGCCAGCGGCGTCGCCGCCGGCATCGGCCCTCATGCTGACCGACGGCGCGCCGATCACCGGAATACGCTGCGGGGGATCGCCGATCCACGACAGGCTGAAGCGGTGCAGATGGCCGTGCAGCACCAGCTCCGCGCCCTTGTCGCGCAGCGCCGCCCGCACCGCCGCCGCGTCGGCCAGCGCCTTGCGCGCGGGCGCGATGGCGGTGGGCGGGTGGTGGATCAGCACCACCCGCGCCAGCCCCGCGCGCCCGGTCTCGGCCAGCAGCGCCGTCAGTCGCGCAAGCTGATCGCCGCCGACGCGGCCCGTGGCGCAGAACGGCGGCGTGGCGACGGCGCTGGATACGCCGATCAGCGCGACCGCGCCCACCCGACGCAGCCACGGAAACTGCGCCGCGCCCCCCTCTCCCGTCAGCCATTCTCCCCAGGCGCTGCGCAGCGGCGCCGCCCATCCGGGGGCCATCGCCTCGTGATTGCCGGGGATCGCGGCGAAGTGATCGCCCGCGCCCAGGTCGCGCAGCATGGCGGCGGCGGCCTCGAACTCTCGCGCCAGCCCGAAATTCACCACGTCGCCAAGGCTCACCGCCGCGTCGCAGCGCGCCGCAAGCGCCGCCCCGATCGCGGCGCGCGCCACCGCCCCATCGTGCAGCCAGCGCCGTTTCATGCGCCAGCTCAACGCGCTGAGCGCCCGCTTGCCCAAAAGCTCCCGTCCGCGCGGCAGGCCCAGGGCCAGATGCGCGTCGGAGAACACGGAAAGCGTGACGGAAGCGGTCACGGGCGCGGACCCCTCGGTTGCCGAAGGCGACTATAGGCGTATAGCCAGGATGGCGACAATCAAGCGCCGGTGTTCGGGGGGAGGGACCGCCATGGCCGACGGCGAAGCGATGATCGTGCGACCAGGCGGCGCCGCGGCCTTCGGGCTGACGCCGGTCGAGCGGCTGCGCCGCAGCCTCGCCCGCGCCGGGCTGAGCGAGACGGCGACGGGCGAGGGCGCCGCGATGATCCTGCGCGGCGATCACATCTACGGCGCCGGGGTGATCGAGGCGCTGCGCGACGCGCCGCCCGCCACCGTGCTGACCGACGCCGAAGGCCGCGCTGTCGCGGCGCGGGTGGATGGCGAAAGCTTTGTCTGGGCGCGCGCGCTGCTCGACGCGGCGACGCCCGCGCGCCCCGACGACCACCCGGCGCGGCCCCGCGACGCGCGGCTCTTGACGGCGGCCGCGCTGGCCGGGCGGCACGACCGCAAGCTGCGCAAGCGCGCCGACCCGCTGCTGACCCCCGCCGACGACGCCGACCGCATCGAGCGGCTGCTGTTCTCCGCCGCCTACAAGGGCGTGACCGACATCGTGACCAAGCGCGTCTGGCCCGCCCCCGCGCTGGCGGCGACGCGCTGGTGCGCGCGGACCGCGATCACGCCCAATCAGGTGACCTGGGCGAGCGCGATCCTGGCCGGGCTGGCGTTCTGGCTGTTCTGGCGCGGCGATTTCGCGGCCGGTCTGGCCTGCGCCTGGGCGATGACGTTTCTCGACACGGTGGACGGCAAGCTGGCGCGGGTGACGCTGAGCGCCTCGCGCTTCGGCGACGTGTTCGACCATGGCCTCGACCTGATCCACCCGCCGTTCTGGTGGTGGGCGTGGATCGTGGGCTGCGCGGCGGCGGGGGCGCCGGTCGCCCATGGCGGGCTGGCGCTGGCGATCATCGTCGGCGGCTATGTGCTGCAACGCGGTGAGGAGGGGCTGTTTCTGGCGCGCTTTGGCATCGAGATGCACGTCTGGCGCCGCTTCGACAGCCTGTTTCGCGAAGTGACCGCGCGGCGCAACCCCAACCTGCTGATCCTGACCGCCGCCGCGCTGGCGGGCGCGCCCGCCTGGGGCGCATGGGCGGTCGCGGGCTGGGTGGCGCTGAGCCTGCTGATCCACCTCGCCCGCGTCGCGCAGGCCTTCGCCGCCAGCCGCACAGGGCCGGTCGTCTCATGGCTCGCCGCGCCGTGACGCCGCTGGGCGTGCTGCGCAACCCCTCAAGCAGCGGCAACCGCGGGCGCGCGCCGCGCCCGGCGCCGCCCGGCGTGGTGGTGATCGAGGCGCGCAGCGCTGCTGAAACCCCCGCCGCGCTGGCCGCGCTGCGGGCGGCGGGGGTGGTGGCGGTGGTGGTGGACGGCGGCGACGGCACGGTGCGCGAGACGGCGACGCATCTGGCGCAGGCGTTCGGCGGCGCGCCGCCGCCGCTCGGCGTCCTGCCCCATGGCAACACCAACCTGATCGCGCGCAGCCTGGGCGCGCTGGCCGACGAGGCGGCGCTGGCGGCGCTCGCCGCGCGGCTGCGGGCGGGGCGCCTGCCGCCCACGCGCCGCGCGGCGATGCTGGCGCTGACCTTCGACGACGGGCGCGCGCCGCTGCGCGGCTTCATGATGGGATGGGGCGCCTATGAGCGCGCGACGCGGCTGGCGGCGGACGAGATCGCGGCGCGCGGCGCGGCGCAGGTGCGCGCGGCGTTCCTGACCGCGCTGAAGCGCGCGCTGATCGGCGCGGAGGCGCGCGCGCTGCGCGCGGGCGTGGCGGCGCGGCTGGCCATCGACGACGCCGACCCCGAGCAGGCGCAACGCTTCCTCGGCCTCGTCACCGCGCTGCCGGGGCGGCTGACCGCCGGGTTCAACCCGTTCTGGGGCGCGGGCGCGGGGCCGCTGCGCTGGCTCGACGTGCGCGCGCCCGCGCGGCTGTTGCCGCTGGCGGCGCCGCTGGCGGCCTATGGGCGGCCGATGGGCTGGATGGCGCGCGCGGGCTATCGCAGCGGCCGGGCGCGGCGGATCGCGCTGCGCCTCGACGGCGGCTTCGTGCTGGACGGCGAGCGATACGCGGGCGGCGCGATCACGGTGAGCGCCGACGAAACGCTGGCGATCATCACGTCGTGAGGCGGTCGCGCGGCGCGATCATGCGCGTGTGACGCCAGGGCGGCTCGACCGGCGCGCGCGGCGGGCTTATCACTGGCGCATGACCACGAACGTCGCCGCACCCGATAAACCCGCGACGCTGCAACGCCCGCTGCGCCGCTTTGTGAAACGCTGGGGCAAGCGGGTGACGCGCGCGCTCGCACGCTATCAGGCGCGCCAGAGCCTGGTGCCCGACACGCCGTTTCTCGACCCCGGCCTGTTTCCCTTTCTGGCGCCGTTCGAGACGCGCTGGCGCGAGATCGAGGCCGAGGCGCGCGCCATCCTGCGCCACCGCGAGGCGATCCCGGCGTTTCAGGAGATCTCGCCCGACCAGTATCGCATCGCCACGGCGAAGAACTGGCGCACTTTCGTGCTGTTCGGCTTTGGCGAGCGGCTGGACCGCAACTGCGCGCAGGCGCCGGTGACGGCGGCGATGCTGGAGGAGATCCCCACCCTTCAGACCGCGTGGTTCTCGATCCTGGCGCCGGGCTATCACATCCCGGCGCACTCCGGCGTCACCAAGGGCATCGTGCGCGCGCATCTCGGGCTGATCGTGCCGCGCGAGCGCGAGAAATGCCGCATCCGCGTCGGCGACGAGATCCGCGCCTGGACCGAGGGTTCGGTGATCGTGCTCGACGACACCTACAACCACGAGGTCTGGAACGACACCGATGAGGAGCGGGTGATCCTGCTGTTCGACTTCGACCGCCCGATGCGGCTCGGCGGGCGCATCGCCAACCGGATGTTTTTGCGGGCGATGAAGCTGAGCGCCTTCTACCGCGAGCCGCGCGCGGCGCTGGCGGATTTCGAGGCGCGCTTCGAGGCCGCGACGCGGCGCGCCGACCAGACGCTCGAAAAGCTCGGGGAAAGGTGACCGCGCTGGCGGCGCTGATCGCGGCGGAGATCGACCGCCCGCTCGCGCCGCCCGTCGCCCAGGACGCCGCCGCGATGACGGCGCGGCTCGCCGCGCGGCCCGGCGTGGCGGCGGTGCTGTTCTACGGCTCGCGCCGCCGCAGCGGGGAGCAGGGCGCGGCGCAGGACGCAGGGCGGGGCGCGGGGCCGCTCGATTTCTACGTGCTGACCGACAGCGACGCAGCCTATCACGGCGCCGGGCTGGCCGCCTGCGCCAACCGGCTGTTGCCGCCCAGCGTCTATGCCGAACGGCTTGCGCGGCCGGGCGGCGGCGGCACCGAGGCCAAGGTCGCGGTGATGACCTGCGCCGCGTTCGCCGCGCGGATGCGCCCCGAGGCATGGGACACGACGCTGTGGGCGCGGTTCGCGCAGCCCTGCTCGCTGACCCACGCCCGCGACGCGGCGGCGCGCGCGGCGGTGGTCGCGGCGCTGGCGCAGGCCGCGCGCACGGCGGCGGGCTGGGCGCGGGCGCTGGCGCCGCCCATGGACGGAGCGCCCGACTGGGCGGCGCTGTTCGCCCGCACCTATGGCGCGGAGCTGCGCCCGGAGCGGCCGGGGCGCGCGGCGCAGCTTGTCGCCGCCGCGCCGGAGTGGTTCGCGGCGCTGTCGTCGGCTACAGGCGCGCCCGCCGACGCAGGCGCGCCTGCGTCGGCGGGTCTGCGCTGGCGGGCGCGAGTGGCGGTGGGCAAGGCGCTGAACCTCGCGAGGCTGCTCAAGGCCGCCTTCACCTATCGCGGCGGCGTCGCCTATGCGCGCGCAAAGCTGAGGCGGTCGAGGGCGGGCTGAGGCCCGGGACGCTTACGCCGCGTTCAGGCGGCCGACGCCGCGCGTCCCGACGCCGCGAAGTCCCGCGCCAGCGCGCCGAACGCGCCCAGCGCCGCCTCGATCTGGTCGGGACGGTGCGCCGCCGAGGCCGAGACCCGCAACAGCGACAGCCCGCCCGGCGTGGCGGGCGGCAACGCGATGTTGGTGTAGATCCCGGCGTCGATCAGACGGTTCCACATCCTCACCGCCTGCTCCGGCGTGTCCAGCACCACCGCGATCACCGGGCTGGGCGCCGAGGCGACGGCGAAGCCCAGCGCGGCGATCCCGGCGTGCAGCCGCCGGGCGGTGCTCCACAGAGCGGCGCGCAAGGCGGGCAGCGCCTGCATCCGCTCGAACCCCGCGCGGGCCGAGGCGCTGGCGGCGGGCGTCATCGAGGCGGTGAACATGTAAGGGCGGGAGAACGCGCGGATCATCTCGAAATCGGCGATGTCGGAGACGCAGAACCCCCCGGTGGTGCCGATGCTTTTCGAGAACGTGCCCACGACATAGTCGCAGTCCGCCTCCACCCCCGCCGCCTCGCACAGGCCCCGGCCCCGGTCGCCCAGCACGCCCAGCGAATGCGCCTCGTCCACCACCAGATAGACGTTGTCGCCCGCCTCGCGCTTGACGGCGGCGATCTCCTTTAGCGGGGCGAGGTCGCCCAGCATCGAATAAATGCCCTCCACGACGATGATGCGGTCGCCTGGCGACCCCTTCAGCCGCGCCAGCCGCCGCGCCAGGCTGTCGGGGTCGTTGTGGCGGAATCGCACGGTGTCAGCGTGGCTCAGGCGGCAGGCGTCATAGATCGAGGCGTGGCTGTCGCCATCGATCAGCAGGTGGTCGCCATCGTCCGCGATCGCCGACAACAGGCCCAGATTGGCGCTGTAGCCGGTCGAGAACACCACCGCAGCCCGCCGGTCATAGAACCGGGCGATGTCGCGCTCCAGGCCCCTGTGGTCAGCGTAGGTGCCGTTGGCGATGCGCGAGCCGGTGGTGCCGGCGCCGCAGTCGCGCATCGCGCGCACGCCGCGTCCGACGATCTCGGGGTCGAAGGTGAGGCCGAGATAGTTGTTGGTGCCAAACAGCGCCACGCGCCGCCGGTCCAGCATCCCCTCGGTCGGGCCGCTCATGGCGTCGAAGGTCAGGCTTGTCGGGTCGCGCCCCAGCGCCTTGAGCGCGTCGAACGCCTGCTTGGCGGCGTGCGCCTTTTGTTTCAGTCCCATGTCAATCCCCCCTTCGGGCGGCGCTCTCAGGCGCCGTCCTCCTGAAGCGCCCGCACGACGGCGGTGAAGTCGCGCACCGTCTTGACGCCCGCCAGCCGCTCCAGCGGCACGGTCACGTCGAAGGCGTCCTCGACCTCCAGCAGGAAATCCATCACCGACACCGAGTCGAGCGCGGCGTCGGCGAGGATCGTGCTGTCCATGCCCAGCGACGCGCCCGGCGCGCGCGCCGACAACAGCGCCAGCACCCGGCGGTTGATGGCGTCGGCGGCGCCGCTCGCGTTGCAAACCCCGCTCAAAGCGCCACCGCCGACGCGTCGGCGAACAGCCGGGCGGCGACCACGCGCGCGGCGGCCTCGGCGGCGCGCAGATCGACCGGAAAATCCAGCTCCGCCCAGGTCAGCCCGTCCACCCGCGTCACGCCCACGCCGCCCTCGCGCGCCAGCGCGTCGATCACGCTGAGATACCACAGGCCTGTGCCTTCCGGCGTCTCCAGGACGGCGCGCAGCGCGGCGAGAAACCGCGCCGAGCCGCCGCGGCGAAAGCGGATCATGCCGATGGCCTCACCGCTGACCGCGCCCGCCAGCTTTTTGGAGATCCGTGTCAATCTGTCGCCGCAGACGCGCACCTTCATGTCGTCGGCGTCATAGTCGCGCTTGGCGCTGACCGTCACCGCGATGTCCGAGCCGTCCGCCGCCAGCACCCGCTCAAGCACCGCAGGCTCGAACACGGCGTCGCCGTTGATCAGCACGGTGTCGGCGCCGAATGCGTCCGCCGCCGCCCAGCACGAGCCGATGTTGTCGGCGACGGCGTAGAACGGGTTGAAGATCGCGCGCGCCTCCATCGGCAGGCCGAACGTGCGCAGCGCGCAGGCCACATCGGCCGCGCCGAACCCGGTCACCACGCTCACGCGGGTCACGCCGCAGGCGCACAGCGCGCGCATCTGCCACTCCAGGAGCGTGCGCCCGTTCAGCCGCACAAGACACTTCGGATGGGTATCGGTGAGCGGGGTCAGGCGCTTTCCCCGTCCTGCGCTCAGGACGACGGCGTTTATCATGGCGATGTCCCGGCTTTGATCGTGAGAAATTTATGACAAAGAAAAGACGCCTCCCCTGCGGTATTTGCAAGGCGCATGTCTGCGACCGCGCGTTACCGTCTCGTGATCGGCTTTATCGAGCGGTTGAGAACAGTGCGCCAAAACCCTGCGCCAGCGTGATCGACGGGCGCCACAGGTCGCGCGGCGGCTGGCGCTGCGGCGACGACGCCCAGTCGGCGTGGAGCATCTCGCGCGCCTTGCCCGGCGTCAGCATCCGCGCGCGCCCATCGACGCGGGTCGCAAGCGCGCCGAGCGCGCCGCCAAGCCGGATGGCCGCCGCCGGAACGCGCAGCGGGCGCGCGGCGCGGCCCGCCGCCGCCGCCGCCGTCGCCGCGATCTCGGCCCAGGCGTAGCCCTCGACGCGCGCGTCGCTCAGCTCCCATATCGCGCCGCCGGGCGCGTGGGTCAGCGCCGCCGCGATGGCGCGCGCGGCGTCCGCGACATGGATCAGGCAGAGCCGCGCGGCGGCGTGGTTGAGCACCGGCTGCACCGGACCGCCCAGCGCGCGGACCAGCCCTGCGGTCGCCGGGTCGTCGGGGCCATAGATCGCCGCCGGACGCAGGATCACCAGATCGCCGCACAGCGCGGCGGCGCGCGCCTCGCCCTCGGCCTTCGAGGCGGCGTAGTCCGACAGCCCCGGCGCCCGCGCCGCCATCGAGGACACCAGCGCCAGCCGCGCGGGCCCGGCGCCCCTGCGCCGCGCCGCCGCCACCGCCGCCGCCAGCGCCGCCGCTCCCGCCGCGTTGACCGCCATGAAGCCCGCGCGGTCGCGCGCCTTCACCGCCCCCGCCACATGCGCCACCGCATCGGCGCCCGCGACCAGCGCCGCCAGCGCGCCCGGCTCGGCCAGATCGCCGAGAACGATTTCGACCGGCGCCGCGCCCAGCCCGCGCAAGCGCGGCGCCCGGCGCGCCAGCAGGCGCAGCCGCCAGCCCTGCGCCGCCAGCTCTGCGGCGACGCGGGCGCCCAGAAAGCCGCTCGCGCCGGTGACGGCGGCCAGCCGCGTCACGCGTCGAAGTCGCCGGCCAGAAACATCTCGCGCGCGCGGGCGCGGATCAGCTTGCCCGAGGAGGTGCGCGGCAGCCGCGCGGCGGTGGCGAAGGCGATCCGCGCGCCAAGGCCGAACCGGTCGCGCACCGCCTGCGCCGCCCGCGCGCGCATCGCCTCGCGCGCTGCGCCGCCGTCCGCCGCGCCGCCGTCTCCTGCGCCGCCGCCGCCGCGGTGCTCGATCACCACCGCGACCGCCTCCTCCGCGTCGCCGTCGCCTTCGTCGGCCTCGCCGCCGCCCTCCGCCTGCGCGAGGCCGACGCCGAACGCCGCGACGCCGCCCTCGCGCACGCCTTCGACGGCGCGCTCCAGCGCCCACTCGATGTCCTGCGGCCAGATGTTGCGGCCGTTGACGATGATCATGTCCTTGGCGCGCCCGGTAACCACCACCTCGCCGCCCTCGGTCAGATAGCCCAGATCGCCGGTGTCGAGCCAGCCGTCGGCGTCCAGCGCCTGCGCCGCCGCCCCCTGCGGGTTCAGGTAGCCGCTCATCAGGCTGGGCCCGGAAAGCACGATGCGCCCGACGCCGCCCGGCGGCAGCGCCACATCATCAGCGTCGCGGATCGCGATGCGATGGCCGGGCAGCGCGGGGCCGCAAAGCGCGAACCGCCGCGCCCCCGGCGCGCCCGGCGCCGCCAGCCTGCGCGCGCCCGCCTGCAGCGCGGCGAGGTCCAGCCGCTCGTAGGCGGCGCCGCGACCGCGCGGCGAGAAACTCACCGCCAGCGTCGCCTCCGCCATGCCATAACTCGGCGCGAAGGCCGAGGCGGCGAACCCGGCGGGCGCGTAGGCGCGGGCGAAGGCGTCGAGGTTGCGCGGCTTGACCATGTCGCCGCCCACCCCGGCGACGCGCAGGCACGACAGGTCAAGCCCCTCGGCCGCATGGCTCCGGCTGGCCGCCAGCGCATAGGCGAAGGACGGCGCGTAGGTCATCGTGGCGCGGGTGCGCGAGATCAGCTCCAGCCACAGGCCGGGGCGGCGCACGAAATCGCGCGGCGCCAGAAGCTCGACCGGCGCGGCTGCGGCGATGGGGGTGAACACATACCCCACCAGCCCCATGTCGTGATACAAAGGCAGCCATCCGACGCCGCGATCGCCTTCGCCCAACCCCAGCCCATGCGCCGCGATGGCGTGCAGATTGGCCATCATCGCCGCATGGCTGATCGCGACGCCCTTGGGCGCGCTGGTGGTGCCCGAGGAGAACTGCACATAGGCGATGGCGTCGGGCGGGCCGGGCGGCGGCAGGGCGCTTTCGGGCGCATTGTCGAGGTCTGCGGCGCGGCCGACGAAGGCGAGGCCGCGCCCCGCCAGCGCCGCCGCCACCCAGTCGAGCGCGCTGGCGGGCGCCAGCGCCGCGCGCGGCGCGGCGACATCGGCGATGCGCGCGATCTGCTCCAGATAGGCGTCGCGCGCGCCAAAGGCCGCAGGCGTCGGCATCGGACAGGCGATCAGCCCGGCGTAAAGACAGCCGATCAGCGCGCGGATGAAGTCGGCGTCGGTCTCCGCCGCCACGCAGACCCGGTCTCCCGGCGTCAGCCCCCGCGACAAGAGCTGCGCGCCCAGCGTGCGCGCCTCCGCCGCCAGCCGGGCGAAGCTCAGCGTCGCCACCGCCGCGCCGCGCGGGCCGTAGAAGGTGAATCCACCTGCGCCGCGCGCCGCCGCGTCCAGCGCGTCGGTCAGCCGGGCGGGGCGGGGCGAGAGGAGATAATCGTCACGCACGCGATCATGCCCCTTCCGCGATGAACCGGTCCGCCGCACGCGGCGCAATCGTCCTTTCCGCAGTTCGCGGCGCAGGGTCAAGCCCCAGACGATCAACTCAGGACGCGGCCGGATTGCGCAGCGCGCGCCACACCGCCGCTGCGCGCAGCATGAAGACGGCGGCGCTGAACGTCAGCAGCGCCGCCGCCGCCCCCGCCACGCCGAACGCCTGCGGCAGCGTCGCCAGCGCGACGGCGTAGAGCGCCGCCGCCGCCAGCAGCGAGGCGGTCACCGCGCGCATCCGTCCCAGAGCCAGCAGCGTCGGCTCCAGCGCAAAGCCGATCAGCGTGAACCCCGACGCCGCGCCCGCCAGCGCCAGCGCCGTCTGCGCCGCCGTCGCCTCCGGCCCGAACGCGACGCGCAGCAGCCACGGCCCGCCCAGCAGAAAGCCAAGGCCCAGCAGCGCCACCGCCCCGACCGCCAGCGCGGCGCCGCGGATGCTGAGCGCGCGCAGCGCCGCGTGGTCGCCGCGCGCGTTCATCCACGCCAGTTCCGGCAGGATCAGCGGCCCCATCAGCCGGGCGGGCTTGGCCAGCGCCTCGGCCAGTTGTCGCGCGATCGTGAACAGTCCCGCCTCGGTCGCGCCCAGCATGGCGCCCACCGCCAGCGTCGTGACATGCGCCACCGCGCCCTCGACCGTGGAGGAAAAGCTCGCCGTCCACAGAAAGCGCCACAAACCCGCAGGCGCCGCGCCGCCGCGCAGGCTCAGACGCGGGCGCAGCCCCTCGCGCCCCAGCACCCGCGCCGCCCGCCAGATGATCCACAGGCCCGAGACGACGCCCGCCGCCGCCCACACCGCCGCCAGCGCCGCCGCGTCGCCGCCCAGCAGATACATCCCCGCCGCGCCGACAAACCGCACGCAGGCCGAGATCGCGTGCTGCGCGGCGATGTCGGGGATGCGGCCGAACAGCCGCAACACGCCGTGCGCCGCGTTGGGCACGATGAACGCGGTCGCCGCCACGAACCACGGCGCCAGCGCGACCATCTCGGCGGGCCAGCCCAGCGCGCGCCCCAGCGGCCCGGCGGCCAGCGCGCCCGCAAGCGCCGCCGCGCCCAGCGTCAGCGCGTCGAGCCGGGCGCACCAGGCGACCAGCGCGCGAAAATCGTCGCGCCGCTCCTCCCGCAGCGCCGCCGCGCCGAAGCGGATCAGCGCCTGCCACGACTGGAACTGCGCCAACTCGCCCACCAGCCGCGCATAGGCCATCAGCAGCGCCACGACGCCGAACGCCTCGACCCCCACCGCGCGCACCGCCAGCCCCGCCGCCGCAAGGTTCAGCAGGCCGAACGCCACCCGCTCGCCGGCGATCAGCGCCCCCGCCCGGGCGAGGCGGCGCAAGGCGGCCTGCGCGCTCCATTTCTGCTCCATGACGCACGCGGCCTTTCGCCCGGGCGGCGCGGCGCCGCGCCGTTCACGGTTGCGCGACGCCGCCCCGCGCGACGACGCGCGGGGGTGGACATCGCCCGCATGGCGTATGAGATCATGACGCCATGCGCAAACGCCCTCTCGCCGCCGCCCTCGCCGTCGCCGTGATCGCCGTCGCCGTGATCGCTGCGGCGGGCGCGCCGGCCAAGGCCGCCTCCGAGGCGACAGGCGTCGAGGGCGTGTGGCTGACCGGCAAGCGCAAGGTCGCGGTGCGGCTCTACCGCTGCGACGCCGCGCTGTGCGGCCGCATCGTGTGGCTCGCCAGGCCGCGCGAGCGCAACGGGGCGCTCAAGCGCGACGCGGCCAACCCCGACGCGGCGCTGCGCGACCGGCCCTGGTGCGGCGTCGAGGCGATCACCGCCGCGAAGGCCGACGGCGACGGCTGGCGCAGGGGGCGGTTCTACAACCCGCAGGATGGCGCGGTCTATGCGGTCGATCTTGCGCCCCGCCAAGACGGCGGGCTCGACGTGCGCGCCTATCTCGCCGTGCGTCTGCTGGGAAAATCCGAAGTCTGGACACGCTACGACGGCGACCCGCCGCCGTGTGAGACCGATGGCTGAGCGCGCGGCGCCGGACGTGTGCGGCGAGAGCGGCCCATGTGCGGCATAGCGGGCGTCCTCGCCTATCGCAAAACGCCGTCGCCGCAGGCGCTGTCGGCGACCGCGCTGGCGATGACCCGCGCGCTGGCCCATCGCGGCCCGGACGACGAGGGGACATGGAGCGACCCCGCATGCGGCGTGGCGCTGGGCCACCGGCGGCTGTCGGTGCTCGATCTGTCGCCGCTGGGCCATCAGCCGATGGTGTCGCGGAGTGGGCGTTATGTGATGGTCTATAACGGCGAGACCTACAATTTCGCCGACATCGCGGCGGAATTGGCCGCCTGCGGCGTGATCCTGCGCGGCCGCAGCGACACCGAGGCGCTGCTGGCGGCGATCGACCGCTGGGGGGTGGAGGCGGCGCTGGCGCGCGCTTCGGGGATGCTGGCCTTCGCGGTGTGGGACCGCGCCCAGCGCGTGCTGCATCTGGCGCGCGACCGCGCGGGCAAGAAGCCGCTCTACGTCGCCGACGACGGCGCGGCGATCCTGTTCGGCTCGGAGCTGAAGGCGCTGCGCGCGGCGCCGGGATTTTCGCCGCAGGTGGACCGCGCCGCCGTCGCCGCGCTGATGCAGTTCGGCCATATCCCGGCCCCGCTGACGATCCATCGGGGCGTGGTCAAGCTGCCCGCCGCGACGCTTCTGTCGCTGCCGCTGACCGAGGGCCGCGTGGCATATGGCGCGGCGGGTCTGATCGCGGCGATGCGCGGCTACTGGTCGCTGCGCGAGACGGCGGAGCGGGGCCAGGCGGCGCCGTTCCGGGGCGACGACGCGCAGGCGGTGGAGACGCTCGACGGCCTGCTGCGCGCGGCGGTGACGCGGCGCATGGTCAGCGACGCGCCGCTGGGGGCGTTCCTGTCGGGGGGCGTGGATTCTTCGCTGGTGACGGCGATGATGGCGCGGGCCTCCGACCGCCCGGTGCGCAGTTTTTGCGTCGGCTTCTCCGACCGCGCGCACGACGAGACGGCGCACGCCCGCGCCATGGCGGCGCATCTGGGAACCGATCACACCGAGATCCATGTCAGCGACGCCGACGCGGCGGCGCTGGTCCCGCGTCTGGCGCAGATCTACGACGAACCCTTCGCCGACGCCTCGCAGATCCCCACCTGGCACGTCTGCAACGCGGCGCGCGCCCATGTCACCGTGGCGCTGACCGGCGACGGCGGCGACGAGGCTTTTGGCGGCTACAAGCGCCACGCCAGCGGCGCGCGGATCATGGCCGTTGTCGCCCGCGCGCCCGCCCCCGCGCGCCGGGCGCTGGCGCGGGCGCTGGCGCTGGGCGCCGCCTGCGGCTCGGGCCGCGACCGGCTGGCGGCGATCATGGCCGCGCCCGACGCCGACGCCGCCTATCTGCTGCACGCCGCGCGCGGTCGCCGTTTTGGCGCGCTGATGCTGACGGCGGACGACCTGTCGCCGCCGCAGGCGCCAAAAAGCGCCTTGCGCGGCGCGCTGGCGCGGATGGGCTATATGGACATGGCGCAAGGTCTGCCGGAGGGCGTGCTTGCCAAGCTAGACCGCGCCAGCATGTCGGTCGGGCTGGAGGCGCGTTCGCCTCTGCTCGACGACGCGGTTACGGCCTTCGCCTGGACGCTGCCC
>Ga0100399_1000557_pt1 | contig 26381 bp, 19 predicted proteins | sample CryGeymeta201523_FD_81545 | JGI IMG/M metagenome (GOLD analysis project Ga0100399, IMG submission 81545) | Groundwater microbial communities from Crystal Geyser aquifers in Utah, USA - Crystal Geyser metaG 2015-23 | ecosystem: Environmental > Aquatic > Deep subsurface > Groundwater | place: USA...
ATGCTGGCGAATTACTACCGATACAGAGTTGAGCTGGAGTAGCCGCAAAGAGGCACAGGCTGCACAAAGAAGAATTTCCTTGTGCGTTTTGCGCCTCTTTGCGGCAACCCAACCGAAGGGGGTGGCGGGATGAAAACTGAGTCGGAGATATTCGCGCTGTGCGACACGATCAGGGAGACCAGTCTGGAACTCCACCGGTACTTACGGCATGGGCACCTGGAGAAGGTCTATGAGAATGGGCTCGCACATCGGCTGCGGAAGAAAGGGTTGAAGATTGTGCAGCAGTACGCGCTGAAAGTGCTCGACGAGGACCGAACGGTTTTGGGTGACTACTTGGCTGACCTGTTGGTCGAAGACTGTCTCATCGTCGAACTGAAAGCGTGCAAAGCCCTGGCGGATGAGCACGTCGCCCAATTACTCGGATATCTTCGTGCCTGCCGTATGGAACACGGTCTTCTCGTTAACTTTGGCGCGCCCCGACTGCAGATCAAAAAATACATCATGTCGGTTGTGTAGCCGCAATGAGGCACAAGCGGCGCAAGAAAAAAATTCCCTTGCGCGTTTTGTGCCTCTTTGCGGCTACACAACCGAAGGGGATACAAGGAGTCCCTCATGTCGATTACCATCGAGTCCACCGGTCTGGTCTACCGCAACCCCCACCCGAATCTGCGGGCAGTCAACGCCTGGCACCCAACAGTGACGCGGCTGCCGAACGGGGTGTTGCTGTGCGCGTTCGACCTCGGGCAGGGGTGTGAGAGCATGGACTACTGCACCCACCTGTCGCGGTCGCAGGATGGAGGGAACACGTGGGAGACGCCGCAAGAATTCCTCGCCGACTGCGCAACCCCCTACGCCAACACCCTCGCCCGGATTCGCGCGGTTTCGGACGGAACCGTGGTGGCGCTGGGCGGCCATCTGTATCGCGACGATCCCGAAAAAGGATTCGTTAATCCGGAGAACCTCGGCTACACGGCGATGGACTTGTTTCTGTCTCGGAGTAAGGACAATGGCCAGACTTGGGAGACGCCCCGCATCATCGAACCTCCACTGCTCGGACCTTCATGGGAGATTTGCCACTCCATCGTCGAGTTGGACGACGGTCGATGGCTCGCGCCCATGTCCACCTGGAAGGGGTGGAACGGCGAAGCGCCGAACGGCATGAGAGCGGTGGCACTGATCTCGCATGATCGCGGCGAAACGTGGCCGGAGTACCTTGACGTGATGGACGATTATGCGAATGGCATTATTCACTTCGAGCAGTCGCTGGTGCAATTGCAGGATGGTCGACTCTTGGCGATAGCGTGGGCTTTGCACGAGGCGTCGGGTGAGACGCGCCCTTCGCCCTATGTGACCTCCGAAGACGGGCGAACCTTCGGACCGCCACGTCTGACAGGTTTCCACGCCCAGACCGCCAAGTTGAGCGTTCTCGCCGATGGGAGCGTCCTCTGCCTCTACCGGCGCCATGACCGGCCGGGGTTGTGGTCGAACTTGGCGCGCATCGAAGGAGACGAATGGATCAACCTTGATGAGACGCTGCTCTGGAGCGGCGCGGAGTCCGGGATGCGCGGAGAGACAACTCCCGGCGCGGAGATGAAGGAACTCCGGTTTGGCTTCCCCAACATGGTGCTGCTCCCCGACGGTAGTATGTTTGTTGTGTTCTGGTGTCAGGAAGACTGTATCAACAATATCCGGTGGATGAAAGTGAGAGTTGCAGATGGGTAGGGTCGGTCGCACCTCCCTTTCCATCCCCGCAGACTCTATGGCGAGGAGAGAAATGCGTCAACTTCTGTTTCTATCAATCAAGGCATCACCTCACCGAGCATTGCGTGTTGCCCTTGCCTGCCTGCTTGGCAGCGCTGCGACAGGCATCGCAGCGCCAACTGGCGACTTCGTTCTCCGCGATCATATCGGTCGCGAATGGCGGAATGAATGCGTCACCTTTGCCCTGTCACCGGCGCAACTGGCGCACGCCAAGGCGGGGCATGCGCTACGTGGCGCAAACGGGCCGCCGCTGGTTTACCAGCTTGTCTCGGGGACGCCGCCCCGCATCGCCTTCCAGACCGACCTGAACCCCTTCGAGACACGCGCCATTCGTTTCGCTGGGGACACGGGAAAACCCGTCACAGACCTGAAGATCGAGGAGTTCGCCGACCGCGTAACGTTGTCCAACTCCCGCATCGCTGTCACTCTGGCAACGAAACTGTCGGAGGGCGGCGGCCCGTTGCTCAGTGTGCGTCTTCCGTCCGGGAAGGCGGTCGGCGGATCGTCGCTGCGAAGCCCCGCGCCTCCCACTGGCTATTCCGCCACCATCACCGCCCGCGGCCCCGTGTTTGCCGAGGTTGTCTGCAAAGTTGTGTTTGTTGATTCTGGCACATGGGAGATAAAGTTCCAGTTGCAGGCCAACGAGCCGGTTGTTTGTGTCGAGGAGGTCAGCGCGGTGACGGCGCCGGATGTCAATTTCGTTGTGTTCCCGGATAGTGGTCTCGACGCCGACAAGCTGCTGTACCGCACCGGCAAAGGGCAGATCAATCAGAACAAGATTGGGGATATCGCTCCCGGCGAAGTCTGCGTACTGGAGCCCTGGCTTCACTGGTGGGAACGCGAGCGACAGGGGCCGTGCTTGAGCCTTTTCAACTCCGCGGGCGAGGACGTCATCTCGTTCGGCGCCGGGTGGGCGGGTCGCTGGATCGATCCCAAGATCAAGTGGGAGGAACAGGCCAATCCGCGCATCTTTGTGAAGAAGGATGATCAGGGCTTATCCATGACCTTTCCACTCAGGAAGGGCCAACGGCAGTGGATCATCACCGCGCTGCGCAAAGACGCAGCGCTGGAGGGATTTGACGAGAAGGACGCGTTCAAGTCGCTCCTGGCGTACCAGTACATGACCAAGCATGGACAGTTCCCGCTGGACACAGTGAAGGATTACGTCTATTCGTGGAAAGGCGATCACGACAACTACCCCCGCCTGCTGGTGACCCGGAAGGATGTGGAGCGATTTCGCAAGTCCATCGAAGACCTGAAGCCCTATCAGGGCGCGATACCGCAGTACGTGAAGGGAAGCCAGTACAAGCCGAAGGCGTTAAATCAGTTCAACATGGAAGCGCCCATCACAGCGTATCTGGCGACCGCTGACGCGGCGCTCGGGAAACACCTCGGCGACGCTACCGCGGCCATGATGCAGAGAGCCATCAATCGGGTCGTCCTGCAGCCCGACATGGTCTTCGGCGCGGCGCCGCACCACTTTCAGGACATCGCCGCGTCGGTGCTTCTCGCCGACGCGGCGCTCAGCAACCCGGAGATGGATCTCGCACTGCGGGAGCGCATCCTCGGGCAGATTGCCTTTCTGGGGTACACAGTCGCCCGTCCCGATTACTGGTCCACCGGACGAGGTTTTGCGGCAAACCCCAATATGACCACGTCAGTGTACGGCTACCAAACCACCATCGCCTGCGCGATTCCCGAACACCCGCTGGCGGCGGAGTGGACGAAGAAGGGCATGGCGGAGCTGAAGACGATGGTGGATGAATGGTCCGACGACAACGGCGGCTGGCTGGAAGCGCCCCACTACGCCATGGCCGCCGCCGACCAGATTCTGGCCAGCTTTGTGATGGCAAACAACGCGGGGTTCAATGACTACCTCTATTCGCCCAGACTTCGCATCTTCCTCAACTGGTTCAGTAAAATCTCCACCCCGCCCGATTCTCGCGTCAAAGGCTGGCGGCACCTTCCACCCGTCGGGAACACCTATCTCCAGGAACCGACCGGGGAATTTGGCATCGTCGCCTATCTCTTCAGAGACAAAGACCCCGAATTCTCCGCGCAGATGCAGTGGATGCACCAGCAGCATGGGAGTTTTTCGTATCCGGGCATTGGCGGCGGATACCCCGGTTTCGCAGGCTACCGCGCGATGATGGTCGACCCGAAGCTCCCGTCGAAGCCGCCGGCATGGAAGAGCGAACTGTTTCCGCAGACGGGAGCGATCTTGCGTAATATCTTCCCCTCCGACCGGGAGACGACACTGCACATAATCCACGGTCAGAACCACGCTCATTATGACGACGACTCGGGTAGCGTCACCATTTGGGGCAAGGGACGCATCCTCGCCGACGACTTCGGCTACTATGTCCCCGACCGCGCCGACCACAGCATGATCGAGTCGCCTGTCGCCACCGGGATCATGCAGATGAAAGATTTCAAGACGTCGGAACGGCTGGACTACGTTCGCGGCATCCAATCCGGATGGACGCGACAGATTGCGTTTGTGAAGGACACCGACCCACTCGGCCCCAACTACTTCGTGATCGCCGACAGCTTCCAGGCCCCCGCGCTCGCCAAGTGGCGGTTGTTCTTTGCCGCGCAGAATGTGACAACCGATTCTCAAGGAGCGTTCGTTGAGGGACGTGAAGACGTAGATGCCGACGTCTTCTTCGCCGCGCCAGTGAATCCTTCACTGACGACAGTTCCGACAACGCGTACCGCCAATTATGGTCTCGACCCCAACGGCCGCCCCGGCAAGCTTGACTCGACACAGATCGGGCTGACCGCAACCCTTGAGCGTGAAAAACTGCTCAATGTCGTTGTCTACCCGCGGCTGAAAACGGAACCCGCTCCCACCTTCGCATCTCTTGCCGATGGACGCGGGGTACAGATCAAACATCTCGCCGGAGTCGATTACGCGTTTCTCAGTCCGACTCCCATCAAGTTCAAACAGGATGACGTGGAGTTTGAGGGCACGGTCGGAGCCATTCAGATTCGCAACGGAAAGCCGATTCTGTCCCTCGGCGCGGCCGGACGCATCGCCGCGGCCGGCAAGGTGTTGCAGGAAGGCAGCGTCAGCGCCGTCGGTCCCGTCAACCTGTTGGAGGGTGGGGACTTCGAGTCCGGTAAGCAATCCCTCCTAACGGAAGACACCAACCAATACAACTGCACAGCGAAGATCTACGAAGGGAATCCCGCGAAGAACGACCCGAACCACAAAGGCAAGTATTGCGCGGTGCTGCACCTGCGTTGGAAGAGCGGCATGACCTGGCCGCCGAGGGCGATCTTCATCGACCCCACGAAGCGCTACCGCTTCAGCTTCAGATACTACACCACCACCAACATGGCGACTCAGTACGGCGGCTACGGAAACGACAGTAAAGGCCAAGCGAAAGATGACATGGGGCGCGTTTGGGAATGGGCCGTTGTCATCAAAGGGCCGACCGAAAAGTGGGAGACAACGGAGACCACGCTCGGCCCCGCCGGTTCGGGCGCGCGGTGGACCTGGCTCCCAGGTCTCCTCTCCACCGGTTTGGTTTTGCGCATCAGCGGCGATGAGAACCTGACGATGTATGTGGACGACTTCGTGTTTGAGGAAGTGGATGAGTGAGCGACAACTGTCGAAGGCTGCTCTACCTACTGGTATTTTTATTCCTCTCTTTGCAGGAGGCACCTATGGCTCAGACGGAGATACTGGATTGGGTGAGAGCGACTGAGCACGCGGCGTGGGCGCCGCGCGATTCGTGCGGCGAGGTCACTTACGGCGGGAAGATGTGGCTCTTGGGAGGTTGGTTCAGCTCACACATCATCGGCCCGCGTGACGTGTGGAGTTCCGCGGACGGAATGACCTGGACCGAGGTAGTGCATGAGGCCGGATGGCAACACGGCGACCTGCCGACCACCCTCGTCCACAAGGGGAAGATGTGGTTCATGGGCGGCTGGTACGCCGGACGCCTGCCGGAAGCCTCGGCCAGCAACCAAGTCTGGTCCTCCACCGATGGCGCGCTGTGGAACTGCGTGACGGACAATGCTGGTTGGAGTCCGCGGCTCGGCGCGGCGGGAGTGGTGCTCAAAGACAAGATGTGGATTCTCGGAGGCGTGGAGCGGTACTTCGACGGTGAACCGCGTCACCTGCGGAATGATGTCTGGTGTTCAGACGACGGAGCAACGTGGACTTTAACCACCGACAAGGCGCCCTGGTCTCCCCGCGCCTACCACTGCGCTCTGGCTTTCCAGGACAAGATATGGGTGTTTGGCGGTGGCAATTACCTGCCGGGATATCTGGGAAACAACGATGTCTGAAACTCCGCCGACGGCATGCACTGGACGAAGGTTGCCGACCACGCGCCGTGGGCTGAGCGTATCTGGTTCTCCTCCGTTGTTTACAAAGGTTGTCTATGGATTCTCGGCGGCTGGTCGAACAACCCATCGAAGAACTGGCACGATGTCTGGTACACCGCCGACGGAGTGACTTGGAAAGAACTGAAGACACCGACCATCTGGTCCGAGCGGCACGAGCACTCGACATACGTACATGATGACAATATCTGGGTCGTCGGCGGCAACGAGTGGCCGTTGGTCAACGATGTCTGGCGCCTCAGACTCCCGGAGACTTGGCGACCGTGATAGCCGGAAGTTGGTTTAGGTTGGAGGTGGAGGCGATCCATTTTTATATGCTGAAATTTGCCAAACTACAGTTGTCCGGAGTTCATTGCATAGGCAGTATCAACGGAGAGGGAGAGTCAATATGAAATCAAACCACCTGCCACGTGCGGCCCGAATGATATGCAGCGCCGCGGCCGCGCTCTTGTTGCCATCGATCTGCGCGGCAGACGGAATTAGGGAGAAGCCCATCATGCAAATCACGATTAAGATTGATTTCGGCGACGACCGTGGCCAGAATTACGGGACGCTGTTCGAGGCGCGCAACACTGCCGGTGAGGTGGTTTTTGGCGCAGGATTCGCGGGGCTGTACAACACACGGTTCCGCATGGATCGACACACTCTTCAGTTCTTTGTACGCGGCGCAGCGGACAGCGACGCGACATTCGAATCACTCCCGCCAGCGTCGGACGACGGCGGCAACTACCTGTTCGACCTCGACGGTCGCGTGTATCAGTTCAGCCATCACAATGATCAGATCGCTCGATGGTGGGACGACGGCGCGAAGGCGTGGCAGGTGGACGAGAGTTTTGGGCAGCGCGAGACCGGCAGTGGTGAAGGCAAAATGCGAGTCGCCGGGAAGGCGCTCCAGTTCAGAAGCGGGGAGGCTTGGTACGACGGCATCAAGGTCCTCAGCAAGCCCGAAGTTGGCTACTATCACCACTTCTACTACGCTCTGGGGCACCTCGTCTTTTTCCACAACAACCGCGGTGGCAATCCCGCCTTCAGCCGGCTGTACGCCGTGCCCTGGACGCCAGGCAGCAATCCCGTTGACCTGAGCAAGGCCGTTATCCTTGATGTGAAGTACCCCGGAGAAACACCGTTCGCTATCGGCCAGTTGGGCGACGAAATCATCGACTCATCCAATATGGGAGGAGTATACGCCTTCAACGGAGCGCAATGGCGCGTTCTCAATGAGCCGAATGACAAGGTCAGCTACCAGGTCTACTCCATGCTCAACTGGTACGATAGACTGCTGATGGCACAATACCCGACCGGGAACCTGTTCGAGTACGACGGTAAGGAGATACGTCACCTGAAAGACTGGCCGCCGGTAATGCCGGGGGTCGCGACTTACTCACGCGAGGCGCAGACCACGTGTATCTACGGTGGCGACCTGTACGTTGGCGTGTGGCCCTGGGCCGAGGTATGGCGGTACGACGCACACAAGAGTCAATGGAGCTTCGTCCGGCGCATGTTCCAACGACCACCGATCACCGATAAGGTGGGACACCCGTGGGAGGCAGAAATTGTCGACTACTGTAAGTCCCACGATGAGAAGATCGTTTTCAACAACTGGGGTCAACGCGTCTCCGGCCTGAATCCGATGGGAGATGCACTCTATGTTGGCGTGAGCGCCAAGGGTTGTTTCGCCCGCGACGCGCGCCTCGAGTTCTTGCGTGACGACAATGTATGGAACGAATACCGGGCCGTCCACCGGATGCGGAAGCCGGGGATCGCCACTGCTCCCATTCAGTGGACGGGCAAGCCGATGACTTTGCAGTTCACCGTGACCAACGACCGCCTGTCCGTTGCGCAGGATGGCCGCAAACTGGTGTCAGCGCCCATTACCGCCGCGTTGGCGGCAAGGACCAAAGACGCGAAAGTTGAGTGGGGCATGGGAATGTTCGGGCCGCTGCGGGGGAAGATCGTTTCGAAGAGCAATAGTCCTCTTTGATTGACCACCTCCCGATCTGGTCTGAACGCAGGCAGGAGGGAACGGGTGCCGCCCAATGGATGACTGGCCAGTGTCACCCGAATCACGCGGGACACCGCGTGCTGGTCTCTGCCGTGCTGTCGGTGTTGGGCAAGCTGATTGATAGCGATGGTTCTGCTGGCGTATCTTTCTACGACGGTCAACGCTCTCGATATCGTTCGCAACGGTGAATCGAGGGCGGGGTGCATCTCCTATCCTCCGCCGCATCGCTCACGCGACCGCTGGCGCAGGAAGTTCATACCTTCCCGTCGCGTTTTCGAGCGGATGCGCCCCGATATCTCCTCCCCATGCGTGAGGAACACCTCTTTAGGCATGAGTCTGCGTATGTCACGGTAGGGCGCGTAGTCGATCAGGCGCGCCATTGAACATCAAGCCACTTCCTTAAGAACTCGTCCAACAATAATTCCGCGTCGAGTTCAGCCGAACACCTCGGAGCGACGGCGATGCTTGCTACTATACTCCTGGGTCGCTTTACGGCTCGGATGGATCGGGGCAGGCTGCATTCGGCGTCGGAAAAACCGATTGCGCACGTGGGCGGCGACGAGCAGTCGCCGACATCATAGCGGCGGTAGTAAAGCGCGTCTATCTCGACCGGACACGATTTGCGCTCCGGTTCCCTTTTGTGTCTATTATCAAACTATTGCCCTCCGCAGATCGTCTGACCCTTTTGACGGAGTTGAGCAATATTGATACCATCTATGCAGCGTCGTCACGCTCTGCCCTACGCCAGGAGGTTAGTATTGTTGTTGCCGGTCAAACACACTGCGATTGCATGTTTGTGCGCATGGGGGCTACTCACCCCACGCGCGGAGGCCGCCGCCCCATGGCATTGTCGTGTTGGTGTCGGTGGCGCGTTCGCCTCCGGGTTCGTCGGTATCCTGGCGCGCCACGGAATCCCCTACGAAATGGTCCTGGATCAGCAATTGGTTGAGTCGGATGTCCTTCGCAGGTACGATCTTCTCTTCATCAGCGGAGTCATGCACCCCGACGTCACGAAAGTGGCGGAGACACTGGATGAGTATGTTAAACAGGGAGGATGTCTGGTCTTCGACATCGGCCGTCCCGGCGCTGGCCTGGTCAGGGGCATGCGAGGTGACTCGGACGCGCTCGTGATCCGGTTTGTGAATGCTTCCCGGTTCCAGCAGCCCAGTATTGTGTCGGTGAAGTTCAGTGGCGATTTCCTGACGCCGGAAGTGAAGCAGGGAACTGTGTTCGACCAGATGCTCTCCATGAACAGCATCGCCACCTCCTTTCCCGGAACGCAGGTGTGGGCGGTCTACTCCAGCGTCCAGCCGACGCGTCAGGCTCAGAACCAGCGAGTCAACATTCCGCCACCCAACGTCGGTGACGCGGCGCTGGTGATGATCCCCCACGGCAAAGGTCGGTACCTGATCTGGGGGCCATCCATGGGAATGACCGTCGCGTTGGGTTCGACACAGGTCGATGCTCTCATCCTTGGGCTCGCGCGTGCCCTTACGGATGGTCGAGCTGCTCCGCAGTTGTTGAGCGAGGGCGTGGCGCTCTCTCGGAAGCAGACCAAACGCAGCCTGCAGATGCAGACCGAGGAGGAAGAGGAATTTCGAGTGTCGCCCCCTCCCACTCCCACGCGCGCGGATGCATCGGGTAAGCGAACCACTCTTCCGGCGGATGTCGGGGAGCTTGCCAGCGACGACGATCTCGAGTTCGACGTGTCGGGCAACTTCTCCCCATCGGCCGGCGCCGCGTCAATCCGTCTGAACTACTGGAACTCCGCCAATTACTTGTCTGCGGAGTTCAACCAGATGACGGCTCAGCTCGTATTAGTGCGTAACGGTCGGCGATCCGTCATCGGCAGCGTACCGCTTCCCACCTCGCCGACTCCTGTCCCCTTCGTCCTGCAGGAGCGCGCCGACGCGGTGCGGCTGTACATCACCGGCCGGGACCGCATTGTTTATTCTGCGTCCTCCCTCTGGAAGGGACGCGTGGGGGCCAAAGGGACCTCACTGCAGAATGTGCGCTACCAGCCCGCGGAACCGGTTTACTTCTCCGACGATTTCATGCGCTCACAGGATGAGATCGGCGCGTGGGAGCAGAAATCTGGACAATGGAAGCTGACGCCGGTGCAGAACCCGGACATGGGCGCAAACCCATTCGCTTTTCACGTGGATGCCAAACCCGAAGCGCTTGCGCTGAGCGGTAGAGCGCATTGGGACATGTACCGCTACCGTGTCTCCGCTCGCCCAGATGCAGCTACCGGCCAATTGGGATTGATTGCCTACGGCCAAGGCACGGACAGCGGTCTACTGTTCCGGCTGCGCGTTGCTCCTGAGGCACAGAAGACTGAGGACGGCTTTGAGATCGTTCGCATCCTTCAGGGGAAGGAGACGGTGCTTGCCGCCGCGCCCGGCGCCCTGCACCAGGGACAAACTTATGAGTTGGCAATCAAGGTCTACGACAAGTGGATTGGGGGGTTTGTGGATGGAGAGAAAATCCTCACCGGGATGGATGCGTCGCTGCCCGGAGGGAAGATCGGTCTATGGGCCAGGAACACTTCCGTGAAGTTCGACGACGTGCTCGTGGAACCCTCCAACCTGCGCGAGGGCCGCGGCGCGGTCTTCGGCGGCGACCTGCCCAGTTACGCCGGCGTCGTGGACCAGGATACTTGGGCGGGACCAGCTATGCAGTGGAACGCCGATCCCAACCACCGCGGGTTTTTCTGGAACAACGCGCCCTTGTGGGGGGACGTGGGTGTTCGTCTACGGACGGAGGCGTTGAGCGTGGACGGCGGGCGAGCGGCCGTCCTCATTCACGCGGAATCGGGCAACCCCGACACCGGATACACCTTCGTCGCAATCGCGGAAGGCGCGCGTCTCTCGATGGAGATACTTCGGAACGGGAAAAGCGTTTCTCATGCACAACTTGCGCGGTCGAATGCCGAAACTGAGGCGCTTTCCATCCGACGCGCGGGTAACCTCGTCTATGCGCGTCTCAACAACCGCACCGTGCTCACTTACAGAGATCCGGCTCCACTGCCCGCCTCGGGCAGCATCGCGTTCCAAACAACGGGGGCGCTGCCGAGAATTGCCGACGTGGCCTACTGGAGCGCCAACGTCGCGAACTACACCTTTGAGCGCGCCCCCACCGATTGGTGGATTGGCGGAGGCGAGTGGGACGTGACCAACCGATGGTCTTGCACGCCCGACTGGTCATGGTTCGGCGGCACCTGTCCGCAGACTCAACCGGGAGTGTATTCCGGAAAGGCGACGATCTGGCACAAGCGCCCCCTGGAAGGTGACGTGGCTCTCGATTACTTCGCCGGCCCCAAGATGCTGCCGATGCCCACGCCGGCGGGGCAACGTCAGCGCGCCCAGGAAAAGATGCAGGACTTCAATGCAACCCTCTGCGGAGACGGGAAAGACCCTCTCAGCGGGTACGCATTCGTTATTGGTCCCGGAAGCGCGAACCGCGCCGAGATAAGGCGCAACGGTCAGGTCGTGGCAAAGAACGACGCGTTTCTCATGCCGCGCATGGGACACAACCGGTGGGTCAACATCCGTGTGCAGAAAGTGGGCTCGCAGCTCTCTCTCTACTTCGACACCCAACTCCTGCTCCGCTACGACGACCCTCAGCCACTCCCCGATGGCTACGCCGCGCTGTGGACGGACAATAACGGCATGATTATCCCCAAGGCCACCCTCTACTTCCAGACCCGCGGTGCCCCGTTGCTGTCGCTGAGGAGTTCCTGACCACCATCCAGGCCGCCCGGGAGGCGAACTCCACCGAGTCGAGCATCCCGCAGACAGTGAGCAAAGGTATCGTTCATGGGTTCAATCTCAATTTTCCATACAAGAGAGGGGACAAATGTCATCACAACCTGAATACAACACCGTCCCGACAGACCTTGGCATCCTTCGCGAGCTTGCGGAGCGCAAGATGGATATTGCCAACGACCCGGTGAATCGGGAACGGAAGAGGAGCTGGTTGGAGTTGCACAGCGGCTCGGTGGTGCGACCGATGGTGCTGGCCGAGTGGGGTGGTGTTCTGGACAAGGCGCGACCCTATTCTCCGGCGCTGCAGTGCCGGGAGGAGTGGGCGCGGGAGATCGAGAACGCTCTCCGTACGGAGATATGGGTCTTTGACGAGTTACAGGACGACCACGTGGTCGAACCGTATCACAACGTTCGCTGGTTCGTGGACACGACCTATTACGGAGTCGAAGCCGAATATGAGCAGGTGGAGGGCGACCATCTCACTGCAAAACGCTGGAAATCACCCATCAAGAATATTGCCGAAGATTTTCACCTGCTCAAGCCCAGAACGTACACGGTCGACCGGGAGAAAACGTTGGGCTGGAAGGCGCACCTGGAGCAGGTATTCGACGGCATCCTGCCGGTGCGGATTCGAGGTGGCTATTGGTGGACGATGGGGATGACAATTCAGGTTGCTTATCTGATTGGTCTGGAAGAGCTGATGTTGTACATGTTTGACGACCCCGAGGGACTGCACCGGGTGATGCGATTCTTGTGCGACGACCATATTGCCTTTGCCGATTGGCTGGAGAAGGAAGGTCTGCTGTGCCTCAACAATGAGAATGACTACGTGGGTTCCGGGAGCATTGGCTACACGCAGGAGCTTTCACTGACGCAGGGAAGCGAGATGGTTGCCGCCCAGATGAAGGATACGTGGGTACTGCTGGAGAGCCAGGAAACCGTGGGCGTTGGGCCGCGGCAGTTTGAGGAGTTCATTTTCCCTTACCAGCAGGAGATAGCGGACCGCTTCGGACTCGTGTATTATGGTTGTTGCGAACCGCTGCATCACCGGTGGGAGGTGCTTCGGAAGATGCCGAATCTTCGCGTGGCATCCGTCTCTCCCCTGTGCAACCAGGAGATCATGGGCGAAGCGCTTGGGAATGACTACGTCTTCTCCCGCAAGCCGAACCCCACCTTGATCAGCACGGATGACTTCAACGAAGAACTTATCCGCAAAGACATTCGCGTAACTCTCGACATCGCCAGGCGCAGAGATTGTCGGCTGGAACTGATTATGAAGGATGTTCACACACTCCGCGAAGAGCCCCACCGCCTGGCGCGGTGGGTGCAGTGGACGCGGGAGGAAATTGAGAGAGGTTGGGGGTGAGGTGTGTTGATTCAGCCCTATGATCCCCGCAACATTCGCACCGGCTACGAAATCCCCTCCGAGGGTTACTGCGACCAGCCGTATGTTGTGGTCAATGATGATGGCAGTTGGACGTGCGTCATGACTACCGGGCCGGGGCACGAGGGCGCGGCGGGACAGCATGTCGTTACCACTCGAAGTGAAGATCAGGGAAAGACATGGTCAACACCGGTCGACGTGGAACCGAGCGACGGGCCGGAGGCATCGTACGCGGTATTGTTGAGGATACCCTCCGGACGCCTGTTCTGTTTCTACAACCACAACACAGACAATGTCCGCGAGGTGATTGCCGACGATCCTCCCTTCACCGGCGGCAAGTGTAGGCGTGTGGATTCGCTGGGATATCACGTCTTCAGATACAGTGATGACTGCGGGCGGAGCTGGTCGGCCAAACGATTTGCCCTTCCCATCCGGCAAATGGACATCGACCGGAAGAACCCTTTCGGGGGAAATATCCAGTTCTTTTGGAACGTCGGCAAGCCGTTCGTCCACGAAGGCGCGGCCTACATTTCAGTCCACAAGGTGGGCGGCTTCGGCGAGGGTTTCTTCACGCGGTCGGAAGGTGTGCTGCTTCGCAGCGACAATCTCCTGACCGAAACGGATCCGGAGAAGGTCCACTGGGAGACGCTCCCGGAAGGCGATTTTGGGTTGCGTACCCCGCCCGGCGGTGGCCCCATAGCGGAGGAGCAGAGCTACGCGGCGCTGAGCGATGGATCGTTTTTCAGCGTGTACCGCACCATCGACGGTCATCCCGCGTATGCGTATAGCCGTGACGCAGGTCGCACCTGGTCGGAGCCGCGGTACATGCAATACGCCGATGGACGGTTGATGAAGCATCCCCGCGCCGCTAACTTCGTGTGGAAGTGCTCGAACGGGAAGCACCTCTATTGGTTCCACAACCATGGCGGCAACGGGTACGAAGATCGCAACCCCGCGTGGTTGTGCGGCGGCGTGGAGACCGATTCGCCGGAGGGGAAAGTCATCAAATGGTCGCAACCGGAAATCGTTCTGTACGATGACGATCCCTGCATCCGCATGAGCTACCCGGACCTGGTGGAGCAGGACGGCAAGTACTTCCTGACGGAAACCCAGAAGTTAACCGCGCGGGTGCATGAGGTCGATCCGTCACTGCTTCAGGGACTGTGGAGTCAATTCGAGAGCGCGGGTGAGGCGCGTGAGGGATTGGTCCTTGATCTGCCGTGCGGCGATTCCCCCATCCCATCCGAGATCGACGCGCCGCCACTGCCCGTTTTTCTGTCTCACGATTCGTTTAACAGGGCTTTCGGAACGAAGAACCTTCGTACCGGCTTCAGCCTCGATCTCCGGGTTCGTTTCGACGATCTGTCCCACGGTCAAGTGCTTCTGGACAATTGGTCAGAAACGACGAAAGGGCTGTGTCTCCAAACGACGACACGTGGCACTCTGGAAATCGTCCTGAACGACGGACGCACCGAAAGTCGCTGGGACTGCGATCCGTGGATGCTGGAGGAAGGCAGGGAGCACCACGTCGTGATCAACGTCGACGGCGGGCCGAGTATTGTCACTTTCATCACCGATGGAAAACTGTGTGACGGGGGCGAGCATCGTCAGTTTGGTTGGGGTCGTTTCAACCCGAATCTGCAGGACGTCAACGGGGGAAAGATCTTGAGAATCGCTCCGCGCCTGAACGGGAAACTCATCTGCCTGCGGATGTATGGACGCGCGTTGCGAACGTCGGAAGCGGTGGGGAACTTCCGAGCCGGACGCACGAAGGGTCTCCGGTGACCGGCAAGTGGCGCGAGGCAATATTGGGTTAGGAGATCGCTATGGCATCGAGACCGAACATCCTTTTTATCCTCGTCGACGACATGGGATACGGCGACTTCGGAGCGTTCAACGGCGACGCGTCGAGCACGCCTACGCTGGACTATCTCATGGCGGAGAGCCTCTGTCTCACTCAACAATACACCGCTTCGCCGGTGTGCAATCCATCCCGCGCGTGTCTGCTTACGGGGCGATATCCGCATCGAACTGGGTCGATCGACACGCTCGAATGGCGCGGTCTGGAGCGCCTGGCTCTGCGGGAGACGACTCTGGCGGACCTTCTCAAAGAGCACGGGTACGCCACCGGACTGGTCGGCAAGTGGCACCTGGGATCTTATGATCCACGCTACCACCCCAACCAACGGGGATTTGATGAAACCGTGTGCTTCCGCGGTGGGATGCACGACTACTACGACTGGCGCCTGGAATTTAACGATACGGTGCGGCGCGCCGATGGCCGCTATCTTACCGATGTCTGGACGGAAGAGTCCGTCGGCTTTATCGATCGGCACAAGGAACAGCCGTTTTTCCTTCACGTCACCTTCAATGCCCCGCACACACCGCTGCAGGTTCCAGACCAGGAAGTGGAGCCGTTTCTCGGCATGGAGGGCATCAACAAGGGAGTAGCGACTCTCTACGGCATGATCCATCGCATGGACACCGGCGTTGCACGAATTCTGGAGGCGCTCGAAAGAAACGGTTTGCAGGACAACACCATCGTCTTCTTCACAAGCGACAACGGGCCGCAGTTCGGCGGTCAGGGAGAGACGAGGCTGGATCGCTTCAACTGCAATTTCAATGGAGCGAAGGGCATGGTGTATGAAGGAGGCATTCGCGTGCCCATGCTGATTCGATGGCCGGGAGGTTTGGAACCGGGCGGAGAGCTCCATGACATGGTGCACTTCAGCGACTGGTTCCCCACGATCCTTGCCATGACCGGAGTGGAACTGCCGGACGACCACCTGCCCCTCGACGGCCTTAACGTGTTGCCCGTTTTGCGCGGAGAGGGAGGTAAAGTCGAGACACGTCGCTTCTGGCAGTGGAACCGGTACACGCCGGTTGGCACGTGCAATGCAGCCATGCGAGACGGCGACTGGAAGCTGATCCGTCCTACCATCAAGGAAGCGCTGAACATGCCGGAGATGGAGTGGCTGCGCGTTTCCATGTACGAGTATGAGTACTTCCTCGAACATGGCGTCCGGCAGGATCCCGAGCCTGAGCGAGAAGTGCCTCTGCCTCCGCCCCCTGAACTCTATAATCTTGCGGAAGACCCGCTGGAACGAGACAACCTGGCCGCGGTACATCCGGACATCGAACATCGCATGTCGGTAGAACTGGAGACCTGGTTTGGCGAAGTGGAAGCCGAACGGGCGACGATCGATGATGTGTGGTGAGGGTGTCTCAACGGCAACCACGCGGTTCGGGGATTACCAAAGTCCATTGCCACTTGTCGCGCCGTTCTGCCACAATTCCGCCAGTAGTTGACAGAAATGTGTCCGTAAATATCCATCTGTCCTACAAGGGAGGTCGAGTGATGTGGTTTTCTCTCTCGTTAGACACCTATGATTTCTGACAGATCGTGCGGCGGGCAGGGGGCTTGCGCGCCTAATCGTTTCCCTCGCTTTGTCGCTTCCCCTCTCCCGCGCCATTGCGTGCGTTAGTGCAGCTTCACTTGTCCGATCGTGTTTGCTCGTCGTCCTTCCGTTCACCACGTTTCTGTAAACAAACAGATCTCCGCCGAGGGTGTCCCCATCTTTCAGCCGGGGGAGTACCGGGTGCAGCCGGAGGGGCAACAGGCGGAGACCGTGGAATAGCAGGAATATCGATCGCATTGAGCCCTCTGGTGGCAGAGACGCGGCGGCGCACCGTGTTGACAGGGATTAGGGGTAGTGAGTAGACTTTGAGCGATAGCGAGGTGACAAGCGATGGCGGCATTAGAGATTCTGCAAGAGATCGAGCAGGCGGGTCGGACGAGATACAGGGCGCGGTGGGGTAACCGTCAGGTGGCCGCAGAGACCCCGGGACAGGCCTTGGACGCGATCTACGAAATGGGAGGCCAAGGTGATGAAGGCAGGACAACGGTGATCCTGCTGCATCGCTGTGGCCCTGACCGCTTTTTCTCCGAAAGAGAACAGACTCGACTCGGGGAGTTGATGAGCGCATTCGATGACTCGCATCAGGGAGGCGCATCGCTTTCCGCTGCAGAAGAGACCGAACTGGAAGCGATGGTGGAGGCGGAGCTGCGAGCGTCCGCTGAACGGGCCGCAGCCTTGGCGGCGGAATCCTGCAGGTGAACCCACGCTATCTTCTCGTGGGGCCCCGGGCCGGGCATCGGTGCGAGTATTGCCGCGCCCCGGAGAAGTTGTTCAACTCCCCTCACGAGGTGGACCACATCATACCTTTCGGCAAGGGCGGGCAAGACGACGCGCTGAACTGGGCGGCGCTATCCTGCCGATGGTGCAATCTCCATAAACGCGACCACGACAACGGGATTGACCCTGTTACAGGAGACTCCGCGGCCCTGTTCCACCCGCGCCGTCAGCGATGGGACGACCACTTCCGCGCGTCCACAGAAACGTGGTGTGTCGAAGGTCTCACACTAACCGGTCGGGCCACCATAGACCGTCTCCGCATGAACGCTCTTCCACAGAGACACGCACGACGGCAGTGGGCTCGGCTGGAGGCGTGGCCGTAGCAGATCGCTTCTTCCGCAGCTTGCCCGCAGAAACTCCCGTATCCACGTCTCCATACCCGATGCTGCCCCTCCCGGAAAGAAACGCTCACGTTCCAGGCGGGAGAGTACCGCGTGCTGGTGGAGGGCCAGGCGTCGAAGACGACGGAGTAAAAGCAGGGGGTTGAGGATATTGACCGAGAACGGGCTGCTACCGACCCGGATGGCTGGTATCGGGAACGGACAGAAGAAGACACGATCCCGCTCTTCTCCGAACCACACTCATTTTCCTTGCGGGGGAGCTTCCTTTGATAACGATGCCGAGGCTTGCGCTCCTGTTCCGCCACGTATTGACGCAACTCTTTGGCGTTGTGAATGACCGGTCCCGTGGGGGGATGCTCGGCAATTCACTTGCGCAAGTTCTCACATTGCGTGTGCAAATCGAACCCCGCTTCACGTGCGAGATCATCCTTGATCCTCCAGAGTTCCTCCAGAATCGGATCGGATCCCATCTTCAGCACCTCCCATCAGTTTGCATGGAGTGCGGACAGTTGGCAGGTTCCAGCCCCGCCTCACAGCCTCCTGTTCGAGTCTACGCAAAACCTGTGTGTTGGCCAAGTGCTGGCAATTTCACCTGAAATTCCAGTATAGGCAGGGACACCCGATGTTTCAACACGGGGTTCCTGACACAATTGGCTACAGAGGCGCAAGCGCCACTGCGCTGGGTTCTTACACCCCGTGTTTCAACACGGGGTTCCTGACACAATTGGCTACAGAGGCGCAAGCGCCCCCGCGCTGGGTTCTTACACCCCGTGTTTCAACACGGGGTTCCTGACACAACTAACTACAGAGGCGCAAGCGCCACTGGGGCTTCCTCTCCCACGGCACAGCGTTGTAGCCACTTGTGTCAGGAACCCTAATTTGAAAATTAGGGTGTGCCGAGGGAGCTTTCCCGGCGTCCCTGTAGCTATCTGTGTGAGCTACCGGATGCTGAAGCAATCCGGCGTCCTTTGCCAAGGCAGTATCGGAAACAACGCAGTCCTTCTTATGCTGGAATTTTCAGAATTCCACGTCAGCAGATATTCCGCCTCCACAAGAGTCGCCACCGCCAAGTGGAGCGCGTCAGATCGGGCGATCGTAGGGAGCGCACCTGTACCCAGGAACTCTCCGGCTAATGCCTCTGCCTCCTCCGACACAGGAAGCTGCGCCATCCCGCGCAGAACCTCCAATCGCAGGCTTATCGGTGTCGCATCGCCCCGTGATGCCTCGGCAATCGTCTCGTCTGAGGTAACGCAATGAAACGCTCCCCGCCGCCGTTGCCACCAGTCCCGCGTGGCTGCCTGCTTTCCCACGACAACGACGTCCCGGCTCGGATGGGACACCAGATAACTCACGATGGACGTATCTATGTAAACCGTCTCCATTACTCAATCCCCGTAGGTCCTGTGAATTGCCGACGTCTATTGGCAGAAGCAGCCAGGCCGGCACGAAGTGCTCGCCCTCCAGTTCCCACGCCAAGCTCTTGCTGGGCGACGTATCGTTCTATGCTCAACTCCTTGTCGTGAGTATGATACAGGGCTTGTTAATGAATTGCAACGGCCCGTAAATGCCGCTGCTATTCAGGTATGTCGGTGGTCACCGTATCGTGTCGCGGATCGGGAATGTGGTCAGACAGATCTGCGGAATCATGTCGGGGATAACTACCCGCCGGGACCTCGGTCGCCAAGTCGTTCAGGATTGTCTTCAGATCAAGCAGATGCTTCTCGACAAACTTAATGGTGGATGTGGTGTCAAGCGAAACGGGAATCTCAAGGGAACTCCCGTCCCATGCTTGGATGGCTGCCTTGAGGGCGTATTGAGCATCTTGTTTCCCCGGACCGCTCTTCACGAATTCCTTATACTTCGCAGCACAGGTGGGACACAAGGCGCGGTACGGCTCCGTCAGTTCTCTGTCCATGTCGTCACTGAGTTGGACTGCTTCGAAGTAGTACTCCCCATTGCGCATCTTGAAAGGCATCTCATCCCTGCAGATCTGGCAGATCAACTGCTCAAAATCGTTGGTGTAGAGGTCTCGGAGCACAACACGAGGATCGCCATCAGGCGCTGTAGTGCGAACGCTGCGCGTTCGTTTCTCATAGGTTCTCTGTGGCGCGCTCCCAACGCGCTCTCGCACCTTCGCCGCGCGCCGCCCTGGATCTGGGGGTTCCCTCACCGGGAACGGCGGCTTGTCATACCTGCCCCCTGGTTGCTTCAGTGCCATGATCCTCTGACACTCCTCGGGATTCGACCTGAACATTTTGATCCACGCCATGGGGACTCCTGCTTCTTTGGCCAAGGACGAGATTGCAGTCGGTTTCATCCCAAGCTGCTCGCGTAGCTTCTCGTTATGCTCGAAACCCTCCGGGAGGTCATCAAGCGAAAGGTCGCAAGGTCGATGAAATTGACCTACAGAGTTCGGTAACCACGCCTTCTCCTTGACGAGGGCACCCATCTCGGAGCACTGTTCCTTGAACTCGCTATCCACAAAAGTCTTCCGAGGGCATGTCTCCACGCGTCCGTGAACGAGGTGGGAATTGGACACCAACAGACGATTCCAAATGAATCTCGACTTGGTTACCGTTGGGGAGTTCAAAGCACTCTCAAGACCATCAATGGTGCAGTCCGGGTCGAACCTACGACAACCTCGTATGTAGTGCTCTCCTCGTTGACTCACGATGGACTTAATGGGCACATACTCGTCATCGCTATTCGCCTGCCGATACGAACACCGAGGCAGCTTGCTGACACCAAGCTCCGCAAGGCAATTCGCGGTTTCATCGTCGTACTCCGGATCAAGCATCCAGGCGTTGTCGTTACCAGAGAAGTACTCGGCTAATTCAGGAGAAGGCAGATAGACCTCGCCTGGTCTTCTGAACGCCGCCTGCTCACTGGCGGCATTACGTGCCTGCAGGAAGGGAGAGTCCTCCAATTCTCGGAGCAACTGCCTCTTCTTCTCCCCTTCGGATTGCTTTACCACATGACAGATTATTGTCATATCCTTGTGGTGCTGCTCCCAAGATATCTGGTGATCGACGGTGCGGTATCTCGGCAACACTGTGTGAATGACCTCGGCAACGATATCGGGTTCGGTGAGGCCAATATCCTCCAGGAACTTCCGTGCTTCAGGATTGGCGGTCGCTTCAGACCTGACTGTTGGCACATCGGCTTCAACCCCTTGGGGGACGAGATAGGCCTGCCGGGTTCCGTTCTGCGCAAACGGTCTTACATGCGTTTTGTTCTGGAGACGTATGAACGGAATTTTCTTGAGTTCATCCCACAAACTCCGTTGCCCCCCCATGAACACGTAGAAGCGCGCCAGCCACTGGTCGTCTTGTTGGGAGAAGAACGTCTCGTCAAGTCGGTCAACTACTTGCTCATGTCTAACAAGAAGTCCATCCACAATGGGATCTGCCCTTGTCTCCGACCGTTCATAGAGTTTCCTTCCAACCAAGTAAGAATACAGGTCGTGCCTCGACTCCGTGATATCGCCACTAAGCCATTCCAGACTTCGGCCTTTCCCGAGCAGGTCTGAGAGCTGAGAGGAACTGAGCAAGTCAAGTAGCCCTTCGCTTCGTGCCAACTTAGCGTCCTTCCCTGCGACATGACCACCGTCATGAGTTGGCAGGAGGGCTTCTTCCTCGAGCGCCGTTCGAATACGGTCATAGATCGGTCGGAACGCGCTGGATTCCGGGAAGGCATCCGATCGAATGGGCATAGTCTCCAAAGCGGATACGGTAAGCAGATCCATCTTCTTGAGTCGGCGCAAGGAATCAGTAACCAAAGAAGCCGCCTCCCGCATGAGGGTTTGGTTCCAGTCGTCGTCAAGAATGCTGTCTCTCGCAGGAGTCGTATGATAGGGCCCTTTATGAGGAATCCAAGATGGGTCTCTTTCGCCGTCTCGAAATAGACAACAAGATGGGACCCGGATATGGGCGCTACCTGCTCCTGGCCGCTTTTCTCGTTCACCGACAAGCGAAATGCGGTCTCCACCACCCCTGCAGGTTCTCCATTTGGTTTGCTCACTGGTCGATGAAACACCAACCAGCGTTCTTCTTCCAGAGCCTCGGTCGACACTGCCTGACCGATGACGGTTACACTTCGAGCACTTTCCTTGACCTCTTCCTCCCGAAGGTAATGTCGTGTGGCCGCCTCCCCGATGCCCACCTTGATTTCGTCAACCTGCCGCAGGAAGAGGAGAGTTCGGACTCCAAGTTGGTCAAGTCGCTTCTCGATTAGCTCTCGAGAGGTGTCAGGAGGAACATCGCTGCGATCAAAGGGTAGGATGATGAGTGTTTCACCGTGACCGATGTTCTTTGGTTGGACAGCGCATGGTCGGATGTAGCGCTCGATGCGGAAATGCTCATCACCTGAGTGGATCTCCGGGTTGGCAGTAAAGGCATACACCGATTTGAACCCAATACCGAACTTCCCGATTTGATCCATTTCATCACGCTTCGTCCCTTTGAGAATGTCGGAGATTCCCCGGACATCTTTCTCGTCAAAAAGCTGACCGTGGTGACGGAACTCAAGGCGATCGGGAAAAAGCCGGAACGACACTGACTTCGAGAAGTTGTTGCCAGGCTCGACTTGGCTCGGCGCGCGAGCGCATCCTCAGCGTTCTGCAGCAACTCGTATACGAAATGCGCCTTGTCCGAGTAGAACTGCTTCGAGAGAAACTCACCGATGTCGTCGAACTCCTCACCCCGGCGACGAATGTTGTCTCTCGTGATTGCCGCATAGTCACTGGGCATCGTTATCTCTCCTTTCCACGCGCAGCACCCCAAACCCCACCACCTGCGCGGTGATGTCGGCCCTGCTGGTGGCTTCGTCAAGTTCCTGCATCCGCCGGGCGTAATCGGCTTCCGCACTCGCTATCTGTGACTGTCGCATGCGGTGAATCTTCTCATCGGATGCCTGATTGAGTTGCTCACGCAGGAGCGCCAGCCGTGCGGCATGGCTTGTCTTTAGACTCTCACGGCGATACTCTACAATCTGCCGGGTGCGATCCTGGTGATTCCTGCGCGCCTCTGACCATAGCCTGTAATGCTCAGTATCAAGCGAGTCGAAAGCAGACTTCGGTGGGATGTCGTCGGGTGTCAAGTGCAACGGAGCGCCATCCTGGAGAAGCTGAGTCATGCGAGTTGCGACCTTCTCTTCCGGGCACACGATGCGAAGCTCCAGGTCTTCCCGTACTCCGAGAAGATGCCATTCATACACCGCAAAGGGGTAGTCTCTAATGGGCAGTGAGTCGTCCACGACGGAGACACCAGTGACGAATCGCGTATCCGAGCGGAGAGCATTTGCCGCCTGCTGCACCAACGGATGGACGGGAGTCAGGAAGGTAGTCTGCGGATTCTCGGTAGCGCACTGCTGATCAACGGTTACCGGCAAGTGCGGGTCGCTTCCTTTCAACCACTTCTCCCACTCGCGCCCCACGATGGAGGAACGTCGCGGAAGCTGCTGGAAGTCGCGCAGCAGTCGGTTGCGGTCTTCCTGAGACAGACGCAGGGTCTTCAGCGCCTTTTCTCCCAAGAGATACTCTCGGTCTTCCCCGCACACGGATCGCAGATATTCTCTGACAAGATTCTCCACACGTCCGGGAGCGGTCCAGTAACTGGATGCCTCCTCAATCATCCGACGTGTCTGCTCGGTCGGCAGCCGAAGGCCGAATAGCTCCAACTGCCTTTCTTCCAGTTCATCCTGCTCTTGCAGAAGACGAATGTGATTGTCGGCAAGCTGCTGCAGTTTTGTTGCCTGCTCTTCCGCGGTAAGAGTGAGATTCTCAGCAACGTTGCGGATCTCGCGTGTAACTTGCCCGAGAATCTCCTCGCCTCCACCGAGTGCCCTGTGAAACACCCCAATCCGCAGCAGGCAACGATCGTAGATCTCTGCGTCAATCGTGCCGGGCGTGATCAGGTTGTAGATGGCCACGCTCTCGCTCTGTTGACCGTTGCGGTCTATCCGGCCGATGCGTTGCTCGATGCGCATGGGATTCCAGGGGAGGTCATAGTTCACGATGCAGTCGCAGAACTGGTAGTCGAGACCCTCGCTGCCAACCTCCGAAAAGAGCAGGATATCCAGCGCCTCCATCTCGTTACGAGGAAGCTGAAACCGGCGCCGCAATTCCACCCGTTCTTCGTCCGGTATGCCTCCGTGTACCAGCCCCACGCGAAAGCCTTTGGTTTGAAGGTGCTCAAACAGATACTTCAAGGTGTGCCGAAAGCCGCTGAAGACCATGACCTTGTTATTTGGCATGTTCTGTTTGTCGTGGAGGATTCCGCAGAGTCGTTCCAGCTTGGGGTCTTCGGGCGGCAAAGCTTGAGCATCCGCCAGTACGGCGAGTATGTAGTCCTCGAGTTGAGAGACGCCACTCGCGTCGATTTCATCAAAGGTGTCGTCTGCCTCCTCCCAAGCTGCCTCATCAATCCGCCGTGTCAGGATTTCCTCAAGCAAAGGGGCAAGTCCAGGGAGGCAACTCGCCGCCTGGCGACGAATAGTGGTCAACATGAACTGGATGTTGGTATCGCCGTGCAACATCTTCAGCACCTTCGCCTGAACTGCCAGCACGTCGTCGTGCAACCGCCGTTGCGCCGGCGTGAAATCCACGACCACCGTCTCCGGTTTCCGGATCGTGAATTCACCAATGTCTCGTCTGCGAGTGCGATTGATGATGCCGGAAAAGGTGTGCATGTTCTCGAGGGCGCTGATCGTTGTCACCCTTTCCTCGTCTTCCACCGGCTCCTCACCCAGCAGGTCGTAGACTCGTTGGAACTCTGGATTGTTCTGCAATAATGACCTGCCCCAGGCGGTAGCGGCCGCCTTCTTCAGTTCATCACGGGTCTCCTGCTGCCAGCCGGACGGTTGCGCCCTGGCCAGATCAACGGCTTTGTTGATGTGCGGGTTGGGTTCAGCCATGTGGTTAAAGGCCGCTCGGTCAATCACCAAATCGGGGCGAAGGACGTTGAGAAGCACAAAGAGGTCTTCACTGCCAAGTTGAATGGGTGTGGCTGTCAGGAATAAAGCCGCCTCCGAGTTGTCGCAGAAGAAACGTACGGCTTGGTGCGCGAGGGTATTCACGTTCCGTATGTGGTGGGCTTCATCCACGATGACCAGGTCAAATCGGGGAGGAGGGTCGAGATCGAGAAGTCCTTTCCGGCGCCGTCTCCCTCCGGGCCTCGATCCGTGCAACATTTCGTCAAGGAGCAACGAGTAGGGAATGATGGCTTTGCAGTAGCGTTCCGGCCACTCGCCGTCCTTGTCGGTTTCGTCAATGCAGTAGGCCAGTGTGCGGCTGTCCAGCGCCGCGAAACGTTCGTCAAAACGCTTCATCTCTATCTCCCACTTGCGCTCAGTCACCAGCGGCTTGGGACAGATGATGAGCACGGATTGGACATCTCGACGCGCCTGCAACTCTCGCAGGATGAAGCCCGCCTCGATCGTCTTGCCGACACCGACGCTATCTGCAATCAGCAGGCGAGAGCGATCCGACCGGATGAACTTGAGCACCGGGCGGAACTGGTAAGGGATGAAGTCCACCCGCGCCGCATGAAGTGAGTAGAGGATGGAAGTACTTGGGTGACGAATCTGCAAGGCAGACAGGCGGGCATGGAACTGATCCAGCGGAACTACTTCAATAACATCTTCTGCAATGGCCTGCGGCTCCAATTGTGAAGCATAGTAGGTCGCGGTTGTCCCGTCGTGGAAGACAAGATAGCGGTTCTCGGGCTGCCCCGGCGTAATCCCAACCACTGCACCACTCACTATGGGATTCGAGCTCAGGACGACCACCTGACCGATGGCAAACTCAGACGGATGTTGTTGCGGTAGTTGAGGGCGCGGCCGTGACGGCGGCGCGTTCAGCTTCGTGCGGCAGCAGGTTCTCCTTTTCGCAGCGCACCTGCGCAATCGATCCCGCATCTGCCCGGATGGCCGTCACGAATCGCTGAATGGTGTCGAGATCGCGGTATACGTCTTCATCAGGGAACTCAACGGTGGTGGCGTGCGCCCACCGGTTGCGGACCGTCTGCATTTCCTTCAGATAGTTGCGCACCTCATTCGTCAGCTTCTCCGCCTCCGCGATTGCGTACCAGTTCTGGTCAAAGACGCGAAGCAAAGCTGCAAGGTCAAGACGGCTCAATGAGGGCTCGCGGCGTTGCTCGACAAATCGAAGTTGCTGGAATGAGAGTGATGGCAGAACCAGTTCCTCCCACCACGCATTCGACAGACTTGGCAGAACGTTCTGGAGGTAGGTATTCAACTGCTTGGTGACTACTGCGAGCAACTGGGATATGTCATGCAATTTGTCCAACTCAGAACTCCGTAAGGATGATTTGCCATCGCTGTGGGTGACTCGTTGTTGCGGCCTCGTTCTATCCCTGGTGCAGGAACATGCCAGTGCCCGCGGTGCCCTCCGTTCCACGCTCCAGCATTACTGCGTTCGCCCGAGGCCGACCTTATTGTATGCAATTCTACTCGCAAGCGCAAAGCTCGTGACGATACGGAAGGCATTGTCACCGGCAAAGGCTGTGCAGGTTGGCGATGCAGGAGACGATCCAATGAACCTTCTCTACAAACCCG
>Ga0100399_1000650_pt1 | contig 24623 bp, 26 predicted proteins | sample CryGeymeta201523_FD_81545 | JGI IMG/M metagenome (GOLD analysis project Ga0100399, IMG submission 81545) | Groundwater microbial communities from Crystal Geyser aquifers in Utah, USA - Crystal Geyser metaG 2015-23 | ecosystem: Environmental > Aquatic > Deep subsurface > Groundwater | place: USA...
CCAAAATCAATATCCTTTTGACTGCATCAATTTTCATCAGCCTTTTTCTGCCCTTGGTGTTATTCATTTCCCTGCCAGTAAGAAAATAAAGAGAATCTATAACTGCCATTCCCTGTCGTTTGAAGAGTTTAGATCGAGAAATCCAAAGCCGAAGGGTGTCATAAGAAGAGTTTTATATTTTTTGAATGTTAAGGCGCGAAAGTTTATCGAGAGGAGAGTTCTAAATAAGTCGGATAGAATTGTTGTTCTAAGCCGATTTGTTCAGGAGAAATTATGGCGTGCCTATGAAATTCCTTCTGAAAAAATTATGGTTGTTCCTGGGGGCGTTGATCTGCAACGATTTTATCCTGCTGCAGATAAGGCGGAAATCAGGCAGTCTTTGAATATTCCTCAAGAAAAAGTGATCTTATTTTCAGTAAGGAATCTGGTGCCTAGAATGGGATTGAAAAATCTGATATATGCTATCAAAGAGGTTGTAAAAGCTGTTCCCGACATTTATTTCGTATTGGGCGGAAAGGGAACTCTTAAAAATGACCTTATTTTACTGAGTCAAAACCTGGGAGTTGAGAATCACATTCGTTTTACCGGCTTCATTCCTGAAGAGAAACTTCCTGATTATTACCGCTCGGCTGATATTTTTATTCTTCCCACCCTGGAGTTAGAAGGATTTGGCTTGGTGACTCTGGAAGCTCTGGCTTCGGGTGTTCCTGTATTAGGAACGCCGATTGGTGGAACAAAAGAGATTCTGGGACGACTGGACCCAAAATATATTTTCAGAGATACCCAACCGGAGTCCATGGCAGCATTAATTATTGAGACATGTCAGCTATTTAAAAATAATCCAGGGCTTTGGCAGGATGTTTCTTCTCTATGCAGGTCTTTTGTGGAAGCAAATTATTCCTGGGAAAAGAATGTTGATACAATGGAAAAGATATTTTCAGAAAGCTGGTCCAGATCAAGGCTATGAAAGAGATACCTATTTTACTTTATCAAAATATAGGGGATTACCCTGAAGACATGATGGAAGACGGGCTTTTACCGAGAAGCTTTGAACGGCAAATGGGCTTTCTTTCAGAAAATGCTTACAGGGTTGTGTCATTAAACAGGGCGCTGGATCATCTTGCCGGGCGTATCGAATTACCACCCAAATCCATTGCAATCACGATTGACGGCGGTTATAGGGATGCCTTTTGTAATGTACTTCCCGTATATTTAAGGCACACAACCTCCATGCTACATTCTTTATCGTGCCCGGCTGCATAGGCAAGGAAAGGACAATTAAAGGAAACCCTATCGAGTGTTTGACCTGGGACGAAGTGCATGAGCTCAAACGCGGCGGCATGGAAATAGGTCTTCTAGCGTATGGAGGGAAAGGAATCAAGAATCACTATGACGAACGGGCAATAAAAGAGGATATTTCCGCCTCCATGGAAATCGTGAAGAGCAATATCAATTCTGAAATCAAGTTCTGCGCCTTCAAGGAGGGGGTCCCGGGAGAATCCTTGTGGAATTTTCTTCAAGGGCTTGATTTTCATGCTGTTTTTACCCAGTGCCCAACGTATCAACAAGCAACGCCGGCCGGCATTGGTCGAATACAGATTGATGATGATGATCATAATATATTCCTCACAAAGATTTCAAATATTTATCTGTTTTTTAAGGATAAACGTTCATGGAAATATATTCGTAAGTATAGGATAGATAGGTTGACCCACCGAATATCTGAAACCTGGAACAGGATTAAAAGGGAGCGATAACTAAACAGATTTCAACTAACTTAAGCTATCCATGTACCCCCCAGGTGTTACATTATTGCAGGGTTTATAATCGATCTGTATATGATCCAGTTACTTAGTTCACACTGAAAAATTCCCTTTTCCGCTCTCTGGTTCAGTATTTTTGACCCATCTATGATCGTAAATCGTAAGTCGCGAGTCGTAAATAAGAGGTGTAATACCCATTCACGATTTACGATTCACGACTTCCGGTTTTTTGACGATGTTCGCTCCAAAGGAAATTTTTCGTTTTTCAGGACGGACTACTTAGCCCTTGCCAGGGATGAAGGTATTCCTTTGATTACGTCGGACCAGGGGATATATAATGCTGTGCGAAAGGACATTCAATGGGTTAAGTGGTTGGGTGATATATAGGATAAAAAAGCATGTGCGGAATTTGTGGTTTTGTTAATTTTGAGAAACAAAAAGAAGCTTTTGGTGAAGGGCTTCTGAAAAAGATGACATCGGTTTTGAAGCATCGGGGACCGGATGACAGTGGAATGGTTTTCCTATCATCAAATGGAGATCGTAAACCGTTAGTTGTGAATAGTACAATTAATGATAACGAATTTCGAGTATCGCATAACGATTACAATATAGGTTTAGGGCATCAGAGGTTGAGTATCATCGATCTTTCTCCTTCCGGCCATCAACCCATGTCTAATGAGGATGGGAAGATATGGATTACCTACAATGGAGAGATATATAACTTTAAAGTTCTAAAGTCTGAACTAGAGGCTCAAGGGCATAGGTTTAAGTCTAATTCAGATACAGAGGTTATAATACACCTTTATGAAGAAGAGGGAATAGGTGGTATCCACAAGTTAAATGGTATGTTTGCCTTTGCTCTCTGGGATGGGAATAATAAAAGGCTGTTTTTGGTTCGGGATAGGCTGGGGATAAAGCCCCTCGTTTATTATACAGATAATAAGAAAATACTATTTGCCTCAGAGATAAAAAGTCTTCTGGAAGACTCTTCTATACCTAAAGAAATTGACTGGGATGCCCTGAATCTATATCTAACATTTAATTATATCCCTGCTCCCTGGACTATATTCAAAGGCGTCAAAAAGTTAGAACCAGGATATTATCTGGTAATGGAAAGAAATAAATTACGGGTTGAGCAGTATTGGGATATCCCTCACAGCTTCCCTGAAAAGGATAATAAGGAAAATGCCATTGAAAAGGATACGGACTATTACAAAAAGATGCTCTTTGGTTTAATAGAAGATTCAGTCAAAATGAGGATGATCTCTGATGTCCCTCTTGGCGCTTTTTTAAGCGGAGGTATTGATTCCAGCATAATCGTAGGGTTAATGGCTAGAAATTCCAGCAAACCAGTAAAAACCTTTTCAATAGGATATGAAGACCTTGAACTGTTTGATGAGACTAGATATGCCCGTGAGGTAGCTCAACTCAATCACACGGAGCATTACGAATTTAAACTTACCTATAAAGACATTCTGGATGTCTTTCCCACGGTTCTTTCCTCCTTTGATGAACCCTTTGCTGACTCCTCGGCTGTACCTACTTTTCTGGTTTCCAGGGAAACCAGAAAGCTTGTTACTGTCGCTCTTGCAGGAGACGGTTCCGATGAGCTGTTTGCTGGATACAGGATGTATCTGGGAGAATACTTTAGAAAATACTACCTCCTTCTCCCCCCTTTTTTAAGACATAAAATGATTGAACCTCTTTTAAAGGCATTACCAGACTCTCGTGATATTGAATTTCTTGAATATATCCGAAGGGGTAAAAAGTTTCTGGAAGGTGCCGATAAAGATCTTTCAGAGAGGTTCTTCTCATGGACTGAGATATTTTCGCAAAAGGATAGGGTGGGGCTATTAGAGAAGATTATGGGAAGAGAAAGACTCAGTCTAAATAGAGGAGAGAGACTGATTGAAGAAGGACTCCGTCATTTTCCGGGAGATGACCTGAACAGGATGCTTTATGTGGATGTTAAACATTCCCTTCCGGGAGATATGCTTACCAAAGTAGACTGGATGAGCATGAGAAATTCGCTGGAAGTTAGGGTTCCTTTTCTCGATTACCGGGTAGTAGAGGCTTCCTTTGGGATGGAAAGCAAGCTGAAACTTAGGGGAAAGAGAAGAAAATACATCCTTCTGGAAACCTTCCGGGATATCCTTCCCAAAAGCCTTCACAATCGTCCTAAGTGGGGTTTTGAGATGCCCATAGGTAAATGGCTTAAAGGGGAACTAAGATTCCTGATTGATGAGTACCTCTCCACAGAGCGGCTTAATAAACAAGGCATATTTAACCAAATGGAAGTTGAAAGATTAAAACAGAGCCTTTTTAACCAATGGTCTGACACTTCATGGAAGCTCTGGAACCTTGTTGTCTTTCAATACTGGTATGAAAGGCAGTTTCCCCATAGTTAACTTGCAGGGTTTCTTAAATGAATATTCTCATGGTTGCTGATGTTTCCATAAAGAATGTGATTGGGGGGGCTCCCAGGGTCCTCCGTGAAGAAAGTAAGAGACTGAAGCAAAGAGGACATAATGTATGGGTTTTAACCCGACAGGTTCCAAACTCAGATTTGACCGAAGAAATAGTCGAAGGAGTAAAAGAATCCCGATATAAAATTGTCGAAAATAACACGTTCACATATATTACATCTTCGATCTTTAATTCCAGGAGGTTATTTGAGAGAATAGTTAGAGGCAAACGTTTTGATGTAATAAACTTTCATCAGCCTTTCTCTGCCTTAGGAGTTAATATATCCCGGAAGAGCAGAAATATAAAAAAGATATATACATTCCATTCTCCTGCCTTTAAAGAGTACGAGACTCGTAACGAAGTCCCGTCTAACTCCTGGGGAAGATGCCGTTACAGGCTGAACTCCTATTTCAGGAAGGGAATAGAAAGATACAATTTAAAGAAATGTGAAAAGATCAGGACACTAAGCGAATATATGAAAAGAGAGCTTTTAAGCTGCCATTCTATTTCCGATGAAAAGGTTGTTGTAATTCCTGGTGGTGTGGACAGTGATCGTTTCACACCTTCATCCGATAGATTAAAACTGAAAAAAAAGCTAAGAGTACCCGTTGAAAAAACCTTACTTCTATCCGTTCGTAATCTCGTTCCCAGGATGGGGCTTGAGAACCTTATTTATGCAATGGCGGATGTTGTTAAGAAAACAAGGGATGTTTATCTGATTTTAGGAGGGGAGGGGGCTTTAGAAGAGAGACTAAAGGGATTGGTTAAACAATTAGAACTGGATTTGTTTATTCGATTTGAAGGCTTTATCCCAGAAAATAAGTTACCATTCTATTATCAAGCCGCAGACCTTTTTGTCTTACCTACCAAAATAATGGAAGGCTTCGGTCTGGTAACTGTTGAGTCTCTTTCCTGTGGCACACCGGTACTGGGAACACCCATTGGAGGGACAAAGGAAATTCTAGATGGCTTAGATGGCAGGCTTTTATTTAAAGGGACAGAACCCAGACATATTTCTGAAAAGATTCTTTATTTTTTAAACCGGCAATCTGAACTCGATAATTTGAGAGGCAAATGCAGACAGTTTATTGTGGACAACTATTCCTGGGATAATGTAGCTCAAAAGCTCGAGGAGACCCTTGTAAAGGTTGCTCAGTAAAAAACTTAGTATTATCCATTTAGGATAGTCAGGAAAGAGATTGGAGAAGGTTAAGGTCTTACATGTCATTACCAGATTGGATAAAGGAGGATCTGCTGAAAATACCTTACTCACTACTATAGGATTGGATAAGAATAAGTATGATGTGGTTTTGATAAAAGGCATTTCCCTGGAATCGGAGATGAGTGCTGAAGAAAGGGCCTCTTTAGATGAAGGATTAAAGCAGGCTGAGTTTGAGGATGTAAAGCTGATTACAGTTCCCTCTCTAATCCGACGGATGAATCCTATTTTAGATCTACGAGCTTTTTTTCGCCTGTACAGGATCTTCCTGCAAGAAAAGCCTGCTATTGTACATACTCACACATCGAAGGCTGGGATCCTTGGCCGCTGGGCTTCCTTCTTTGCAAGGGTTCTCATAGTTGTACATACCCCTCATGGTCACATCTTTTATGGCTACTACGGAAAGATTAAAACGAAGTTATTCATACTGGTCGAGAAATTGACGGCTTCGCTAACAGACAAGATTATAACTTTAACAAGGAAGGAGAGGGATGAGCATATTCAATTCAATATCTCAACTCCCGATAAATTTGTCGTAATACACAGCGGAGTATCCCTGGAAGATTTCTCTAAAAATTTAGACAATGCTGATGAATTAAAGAAAAGCTTAGGGATACCTATAACAGATTCAATAGTTGGCACAGTAGGGAGGCTAGTTGAAATAAAGGGGCATAGGTATCTTCTAGATGCTGCACGTTTGGTCTTGAATAAGATAGCGAACGTAACCTTTCTGTTGATCGGAGATGGCCATCTTATGACCGAATTAATCAGTTATGCCTCTGCCCTGGGAATCAAAAATAAAGTTATTTTTGCTGGATGGAAAAGTGATATACCCCAACTTATAAATACATTCGATATATTTGCATTACCTTCTTTAAATGAGGGTATGGGGAGGGTTCTTGTAGAGGCTATGGCTATGGGAAAACCCATTGTGGCTTCAGATATTGGTGGTATTCCAGATCTTGTAAAAGATGGGGCTAATGGCATATTATTTACCCCCAGAGATGTGGATGCTATGGCAGAAGCGATTATAAAGCTGCTTTTGGATAGAGAGTTAAGAAGAAAAATGGGAAACGAGGGGAAAAAACTGGCTTATCCTGCTTATGATGCCAGCGTTATGGTAAGGAAGATTGAAGGATTGTATAAAGATTTATTGAAGGAGAAAAGGACAAGCACATTTTCATCTTGACAATTATTACGAATAGAATATATTCTATTTATACAGAATTAAACTAGAATCTCAGGGGGTGATATTATGCCATCCACAACAGTCCATATACCTGACCGATTATTATCCAAAATAGACCAAATAGTTAAAGAAAAAAGCATCAGCCGAAACCGTTTTATTGTCCAGGCATGCGAACAGGCATTGAATAATAGTGTTGGGCAATGGCCTGAAGGTTTCTTCGAATCTGAACTCAATGGAGACAATTTAATATTACTAAGGGAAGGTGTATCGGAGATGGAAGAGGCAATTATCAGTATGCGTAAAAACCGGAGGGATGCTGCTCTATGAGATACGTATTGGATACAACCGCCTTTTCGGCAGCTATGAGACGAGATGCAGCCTTATTAGAATTCCTTAAGAACCATCGTCCAGGAGATATTGTCACTGTACCTCCGGTGGTAGCTGAAATACAATACGGCATTGAAAGATTAGATAATTCCTCAAGGAAATATTTCTTATTGAAGTCAGAGAAAGATCGCTTACTTTCCGTAATTACTATACTGCCGTGGTCATCTGAGTCATCTGATTATTTTGGGAAAATAAAGGCAGATCTTGAACATCTAGGAAAGTTAATAGACGATTTTGATATTGCTATTGCGGCTATTGCAATGGCACATAAATGCCATGTTATTACTGCTAATATAAGCCATTTTCAAAGGATAAAAAAACTTGAGAGCAAAAGCTGGAAGCAAGAATAAGCATCAAGCGGTTATCAAAGATATTGTGTTACTACTCAGGTTGTTTAGGCTGTAGGCTGAAGGCTGTTAGTCACGCATTGACCGAATCAAGGTGCTCAGAACCTTCTCGGTATCCACCATTTTCGAGTCGCATTCGGGAACGTCCAACTCATTTGTATAACCCAAGCGGCTGGCCAAGCCGAACTGGTAATGTAGTTCCCTTGCGGAACCGAAGGCTATTTCAAGAAAGCGAAGGTATTCGGCCTGACTCTCGCGTGCATCCGCCACGGGCGGATTTGACGGCACCGAAACCGCCGCTCTGAGCTTCGTATGGTCGCGCATAATTTCCTCCTACAGGCTAACTGCCTACAGCCTATCCACCTGAGCAGTTACGATATTGCTAAGATATTACGGATAATTTACTTATGAGATTAATTCCTTATTTAATATTATATCTAATTTTCTGCATTTTATCTTCTCCCCTTGCTTATGCAAATGACTATATTCAAATCTCTGGATTGATAGACCTGCGTTCAACATTCAGTGATGGCAGTTATTCCATTGAAGAACTGGTTAATATGGCAAAAAATAGAGCTCTTGAGGTTGTAATATTTACCGATCATGACCGTATAGAAATGGAGTACGGTTTATTTCCATTTCGACATATTATAAAGAAGAGGATTGAAAGACCCTCTGTATTGAAGATAGGCGCAGAAAAATACCTTAACAAGATTAAGGAAGTGGGATATAAGTATCCAGAGATGATCTTGATTCCCGGAGTAGAGTCAGCCCCCTTTTACTATTGGACAGGGAGCATAATTAAGGGCAATCTAACTGCCCATAATTGGGAGAAGCATATACTGATTATAGGATTGGAAAAACCTGAAGATTATAATAATTTACCCATTCTAAGTGGTGCATTTTCAACTAACTACGTAAGTCAGTTCCTGCCTGCCACTCTGCTATTTATCGTTTCTGTACTTTTTGGTATATTTTTGATACGCTGGCGAGGAATCTACAGAAAGATTGGAATTATAGTGTTCATTTTAAGCCTTCTATTGATTATAAACTATCATCCTTTTAAAAGCTCTATGTTTGATCAGTACCATGGAGATCAAGGAATCTTGCCCTATCAAGAGCTTATAAACTATGTTAATGAAAAGGGAGGCATGACCTTTTGGTCTCATCCTGAAAGCAAATCCGGTATAGATAAAAAGGGACGGATATATGTTAATACTCCACCCCATCCTGATGATCTGGTCAAAGCAACGGGATATACAGGTTTTGCAGCACTATATGGCGACAACATAACAGTAACAGAACCATACGGGCAGTGGGATACAGTTTTACAGGAATACTGCTTAGGAAAAAGGGCTAAACCTGCTTGGGGAATTTCTGGAGCCGATTATCACTCTGAGGCAGGGGGTAAATTGGGTGAATTCCCAACGATCTTTATGGTTAAAGAAAAAACTAAAGAGGAAGTCCTTTCCGCCTTAAAAAACGGAAGGATGTATGTCTATCAAGGGAGCATTGATTATAGGTTATCCCTTGACAGATTTACTGTATCCGATCCCTCAACCCATTCCCAGGCTACCGTGGGAGGAGAAATCTCCGCAAAAGGCAGTCCAGTATTAGAAATAAAGCTCTCGTCCTCAGATAAAAAAAATTACACGATACAGGGCAGGATCATTCGCTCTGGCAAATCGATCAATACATTTTCAGGGACAACGCCTCTGGAATATACCTATAGAGACAACTATTTTAACCCCGACGATAAGATATATTACAGAATAGATGTAAAAGGGCCGGGTATATTGGTGTCCAATCCGATTTTCGTCAGGTTTATTGGGGAAGGGAAGGGGGGGTAGCCTGTGATTGTAGCCATCCATCAACCCCAATACTTGCCATGGCTAGGATATTTTGATAAAATAGAACAAACGGACATTTTTGTTATTCTGGACAATGTGCAATACAAAAAGAACGAGTGGCAAAACCGGAATCGCATAAAGACAGCTAATGGATGGCAATGGCTAACGGTACCCGTACAGTACAAATTTCCAGAGAGGATTGACCATGTAAAGATAAACAATAGGATAGATTGGAACAGAAAACATCTAAATGCTATAGTTATTAATTATGGAAGGTCTTTTTACTTTAAAAAATACCGATCTTTTTTCGAGGATGTTTATTCACAGGAGTGGGAATACCTGGTTGATATAAATGTTTATTTAATCAAGTTTCTCATAAAAGCCCTTGGTATGAATACAGAAACATTGCTGGCTTCAAATCTTCAAGGAAGACAAGACCCCACCTATAGACTAATTGACATATGTAAGGAAGTAGGAGCAGATACGTATCTTGCAGGGAAAGATGGAAGAAAGTACATGGACATTGAAAAATTTGAAAAAGAAAATATTAGGGTTATATTTCAAGATTTTCAGCACCCTATTTACAATCAACTTTTTGGGAATTTTGAGCCCCAGATGTCAGTTATAGATCTCCTTTTTAATTGTGGAGAGGATAGTCTCAAGATTCTAAGAGGTGATCAATGAACATATTGGCCATAGGTGCCCATCCAGATGATATTGAAATTGGATGTGGGGGGTCTTTAATAAAGTACAGAGAGAAGGGAGACAATGTCTTCCTTCTGGTTATGACATGTGGTGAATCGGGTGGAGATGGAGAAGCGAGATGTTATGAACAAAAGGAATCTTTGAAGATTCTACAGGCAGAAGAGCTTTTCTGGGGAGGACATAGTGATACTAATCTGCTGTTAGATCAAAGGCTAATCAGTAATATTGAAAATGTGTTGCATAAGGTAAAACCAGATTTTATTTTTGTTAATTACTTTGATGATACCCATCAAGATCACCGTAATTTAGCAAAAGCCACTATCTCAGCTACAAGATATATCAAAAATGTACTCTTTTATGAGGTTCCCACCACTCAAAATTTTTCTCCAAATGTATTCGTTGATATCAATGATGTCTTAAATGAAAAGATTGCTTTGCTGAAAGCCCATGGATCACAAGTAATGAAAACAAATATAGAAGACTTATCCATCCTTGAGATCGCAAAATCTTCTGCAAATTTTAGAGGGATTCAGGGACGAGTAAAGTATGCAGAGGGATTTGTATCCTTACGTTTATTTATAAATGTTTGAGTGACAGATAATCCATAAAAATTCGTTGGATGAAGTTAGCATTCCATCTAGAATGGTTGACTTTTTAAATCTTGTCCTTATCTTACTCTCAGAAAGCAATCAAAACACAGTATAGGTAACGCGATGGAGTATACAAAAGATAAACTTCCAGACCCCAGAGAGCTCGAAAAAGAGCTTAATGAATACCTTCAAAGAAAATATGGTGGTCACATCAAACTGGCTTTACCAACGTTGTTCCCCAAGTTTGACTCTGATTATATTGATTCTGAAAAAGGAGATAAAGAAGGGGAACCCGTAAAGATCAAGTTTGACATGAAGCCAGAAGAACTTGAGTCGTATCTCGATGAGTATGTTGTTAAGCAGAAAGAGGCAAAAGAGATACTTGCCACTAAAATATGTACCCATTTTAACAGAATAAGGTTATTAGAAGACAATAATAAAGCCGAGAGATATGGAATCATTGGTAATATAAAGAACAATATAATAATGATTGGTCCTACAGGTGTAGGAAAGACATATCTTATCAAGCTGATAGCCAAAAAGATTGGAGTGCCCTTTGTAAAAGGAGATGCAACAAAATTCAGTGAAACAGGATATGTAGGAGGCGATGTTGAGGATCTTGTAAGAGACCTGGTACATGAAGCTGATGGCAACATCGAATTGGCTCAATACGGGATAATATACATAGATGAAATAGATAAAATAGCATCCACTGGAAGTATAGTAGGCCCTGATGTGTCCAGGACCGGTGTTCAGAGAACCCTTCTAAAACCATTGGAAGAAACAGAGGTAGACTTAAAGGTTGCCCATGATCCGATGTCTCAATTGGAAGCAATAGAAGAGTACAGAAGGACCGGGAAAAGAAAGAAAAAAGCTATCAATACAAAGAATATTCTCTTTATAGTAAGTGGGGCATTCGACGGACTGGAAAATATTGTCAAGAAAAAATTAAACGAGCAAAGAATTGGTTTTGATGCTGGCATAAAATCGGAAGGCAAGAAAACTGAATTTCTAAAGCATGTTACCGCCGAAGATTTTATAAAATACGGCTTCGAATCTGAATTTATTGGAAGGTTGCCAGTAATAGCTGTATACGAAAAATTAGGGGGCGATGATTTATACCAGATTCTGAAGAACCCTAATAGTTCAGTAATCATCAGCAAAATAAAGGACTTTAAAGCGTATGGGATAGATGTACAGTTTGAGGATGATGCTTTATATATGTTAGCCGAAAAGGCTTATCAAGAAGGGACAGGGGCACGTGGTCTCGTAAGTTCAATTGAAAAGGCTCTGTTAAAGTTTGAAAAGAAACTGCCATCTACTGATATAAGAAGGTTTGTAGTCACAAAACAGACTGTAGAAAACCCTGAGAGAGAACTGAATAAATTAATCACAGACCCCAATAATGAAAAGATGCTAGCAAGATATGAGGAACTACTGTTACTAGAAAAATCGGATAAAATGAAATCTTTAAAGAAACGGGAGAAAGAATTCCTCAGCAAATACGGGGTTAATCTTACAAATAACCGGATAGATTTAATAGTCGATAGGGCAATAGATAAAAGGGTGGATATTAATGCAATTCTTGAGGAAGTATTGTTAACTATCAGAAAAGTAAAAGAATTTGAAGAACAGTTTTTAAATAAACATTCGTTCAAAATAACTTTTTCTGATGAAGCCTCAGACAAGATAGCTAAAAATTCTATAGAAAGTAGCAAAGAGGTCTTTGATGTCTGCACTGAAATCCTTAAGAACTATGAACACGGAGTTAAACTGATCAAAGAAAAGACCGGAGCGAATGAATTATTGATAACCGAAGAGGCAGTAGATGATCCTGAAGGCTATCTTAATAAGTTAATAAGAGATTCCTATATTAACTAGTGCCTGGTTTTTTATCCGGCAACAATGTCTGATAAGATATATTATGTAAACTTTGATATGCAGCAACGATCAAAACCCCATTTGAACTGCTTGCCCTTCCCCCGATTCCAGTTTCTGTTAAATATATAGTGTGAATATATTAAACAAATCATATAATTCTCTTATCAATTATCCTTTTGTACTTCTTCAAATCCCTTTCTATAGACTGGGGTTCCACAAGTTTAACGTCAACGTTAACCCCCAATACGCTGGAGAGCCTCTGCTTAATATTCTCTAGAAGGTTTCTCTGTCTTTTCATCTCATCAAAGAATATCCTCTCCGATACCTCCACTAACACCTCCAATACATCCATCCTGTCTTTTCGGTCAACAACCAATTGAAAATGAGGTTCACATCCTTCAAACTCGTATAAAACCTGCTCGATCTGCGAGGGAAATACGCTAACACCTTTGATTATCAACATGTTATCTGTTCTTTCCATGATCTTTTCTATTCTGATGCAGGTTCTGCCACAATCACATTGTTGCCAATTCAGTCTTGTTATGTCTCCTGTTCGAAAACGAATCATGGGAAATGCCTCTTTGGTAAGGGTGGTAATGACCAGTTCCCCTTTTTCTCCAGGTGGCAAAAGGTTACCTGTTGCGGGATCAATAATCTCTGGAATAAAATGGTCTTCAAAGAGATGAAGTCCATCTTTATATTGGCATTCAGCAGCAACCCCAGGACCTATTACCTCGCTCAGCCCATAGTTATCTAACGCATCGATATACAATCTCCCTTCTATCTCTTTTCTCATATTTTCTGACCATGGTTCTCCGCCGAATAGACCGAGTCTTAAATTCAAAGTCTTCGGATCAATCTCCATATTTACCATAGTATCCGCTATCCTTAGGGCATAGGATGGGGTACATACCAGCGTGGTAGTCTTATAATCCTTCATTATTATTATTTGTTTTTCGGTATGCCCGGAAGATGTAGGGATTACCGAAGCCCCTATCCTTTCTGCACCATAATGGAGGCCAAAAGCACCTGTAAGCAACCCATATGCGAACGCTATCTGCACCATATCGTCTTTTGTAACCCCACCAGAGGTTAATATACGGGCAGCCAAATTGGTCCAGTTTTTTAAATCGTTTTTTGTATAGCCTACAACAATAGGTTTTCCTGTCATTCCCGATGTAGAATGTAATCTCACAACCTCCCTAAGAGAGACTGCAAACATATCGTAGGGATAACTGTTTCTGAGATCATCCTTTGTGGTGAAAGGAAGGTTGGACAAATCCTGAATCGATTGGATATCTTCAGGTAAAACATTAAGTTTATCAAATATCTTTCTGTAAAACTGCACATTTTTATACACCCTGTTTAGAGTAGACTGCACTCTCTCCCATTGCAATTGTTCCAGCTCTTCCCTGGGCATACATTCATAAGCTTTATCCCAAATATTCATTTTTAATCTCCCAAAAAGGGGGTTACTCCCATATTTCCTTCTTTTCTTTCCCTAAATAGGCCCTTTGAACCTCCTTATTGTTAAGGAGATCCTTACTGTTTTCTTCCATTATAATCTTTCCTGTCTCTATTACATATCCTCGATCAGCAAGTTGGAGAGCTGCTTTGGCATTTTGTTCTACTATCAGTATAGTGGTTTTAAGTTCATCCTTGAGCCTGGATATCATTCTAAATATATCTTTGCTGATCATTGGGGCCAACCCCATAGAGGGCTCATCCAAGAGAAGCAGAGAGGGCTTTGACATTAATGCCCTGCCAATGGCCAGCATCTGCTGCTCCCCCCCCGCTCAAGGTACCTGCTATTTGATTCCTTCTTTCTCTCAATATAGGAAAAAAGGAAAAAACGTCTTCTATGTCTTTTTTTAAGGAAGGTTTGTTTTTCCTGCTATACCTATGATATGCCCCCAGTTCCAGATTGGTTGATACGGTTAAAGGGGCGAATATCTGCCTTCCCTCTGGGATCTGAGATATCCCCATCTTGACTATTTGATTAGTAGGAAGACCTAAAATATTGACTCCCCTGAAGATGGCCTCCCCTTCCCTGGGAGGAGTAATCCCAGAGATGGAGTTTAAAACAGTTGTTTTACCAGCACCGTTGGCCCCTATTAATGCTACGATCTCTCCGACATTGACATGTATTGAGACGTTTTTCAGCGCATGAACCTTTCCGTAATATGTATTTATATTTTTTATCCTGAGCATTTTTTATGCTTCTCCCAGATATGCCTTTATCACTTCATTATTCTCCTGAATCTCCCTGGGAAGTCCTTCTGCAATCTTTTGACCAGAGTTGAGTACCATAATTTCATCTGATATACCCATTACTAACTCCATATCATGTTCTACCAAGAGAATCGTAATACCCCTACCCCGTATCTCTGTAATCAAACGGGACAGGTTTTGGGTCTCTTTCGTATTTAGACCTGATGCTGGCTCGTCAAGCAACAGCAATCTGGGTTCGGTAGCCATAGCCCTTGCGATTTCCAATAGTCTTTGTTTCCCAAAGGGAAGATTTTCCGGGGACTCGTCAAACCTATCTCCTAAACCAACAAATTCGAGATACTCCATAGCCCTTTTCCTGACCTCTTTTTCTTCTTTCCTTTTTTTGGGCAACGAGAGGATCGAACTCATTATACCAGAACTGGTCCTTGGGTGTCTTCCTATCATAACATTCTCTATGGCCGACATGTTACTAAACAATTGAACATTTTGGAAGGTGCGAGATATACCCAGGGAAGAAATTCTGTAAGATTTAAGTCGAGTGATGGATTTCCCCTGAAATTGAATCTCCCCATCGGTTGGTTGTAAAATTCCTGTGATCAAATTGAAAACCGTGGTTTTACCGGCTCCATTCGGGCCAATGATGGCCTTTATCTGGCCTTCCCTTACCGTAAAATTCAGATCAGAAACAGCTACCAATCCTCCGAAGATCTTTTTAATCTTAGAAGCATGGAGTATGACGTTATCCATTGTCTGTTTTTATATTGGTGGTATTCGTTTACAGTTTGCAGTTAACAGTTGGCAAAAATGCTTCAAGCTTTATATAACAGCGGGCTTAAGCCTGCTGTTGTAATTACCGTGAACTGTAAACTGTAAACTGAGAACCGTGAACGGTTACTATTGTTGAAAGATTACACCTTTTTGATTAACCTGTTAAATAGATATTCTAACCCACCGATTAATCCCCTGGGCAAAAAAATCATTATCAAAAGAAGAACAGCCCCATAAACAAATATCTCAAAGTCTTTTAAGGCCCTTAAGAATTCTGGCAGTATGGTTAAAAGAGTAGCACCAATCAAGGCGCCCCAGACGCTATGCATCCCTCCTATTACCACCATCATCACCAAAAGGATTGAGAAAAAAAGGCCAAAAGAACTTGGACTGACAAAAGTTACATAATGGGTATATAGACTGCCTGCAACAGAGCCAAAAACAGCACTAATCATAAAGACCTGTATTTTGAGTTTGCTGGTATTAATCCCCATGGCATTTGCTGCAACTTCACTATCATGAATCGATCTGAGCGCCCTGCCTATCCTGGAATGAATCAAATTAAGTGAAAGGGTAAGGATCAGCAACAGGAAAGCCCATACAAAAAAGTAGTATTTTATATCTGTGTTCATTGTATATCCGGCAAGAGAAATTTTTGGTATACCTCCAATTCCAGATGGACCACCGGTAATATCTGTCAGCTCATTAAATACTATATAAGTAATTTCTCCAAAACCCAATGTGGCCATGGCGAGATAATGACCCTTCAGTTTCAAAGATGGAATACCTATAATCAACGCTACACAGGAAGATAAAAGGATACCCATAAAAAAAGCGCCCCAGGGGTGAAAACCTAATTTGGCAGTGAGGACTGCAGAAGTATAAGCACCAAGTCCGAAGAAGGCAGCGTGACCGATAGATATCTGTCCTGCATATCCCATAAGCAGGCTGAGTCCGATGGCAATGATTCCGTTGATGCCTACAAATACCATTGTACTTATGTAGTAGGTATTGGTAACAATGAAAGGGAAAATAACCAGGCAGACAGTGAGAATTAGGAGTGTAAGAGAGTCTTTCTTATCCATAAGAATTCAAGAACCTAAAATTTTTTAAATCCACTTACCTCAGTAACCCCGAAGATTCCACTTGGCTTAATAAAAAGAACGAGTAGAAGGACTAAAAGGGCAATGGCATCCTTGTACCCAGAGTGAATAAGACCTGCCCCCAATGACTCCATAACTCCCAGGAGAAGCCCTGCAAATATCGCCCATAAAAATTTCCCAGGCCACCCAGGACAGCCGCCCCAAAACCCTTTAAACCTAACATAGCACCATTGTCATAAGCCATCAGGGTAATAGGCGCTATAATGATGCCTGCAATCCCCCCTATTGCGGCTGATAGGACAAAGGATAAGAGAACCATCCGTTTGACGTTGATTCCCATCAGGCTTGCTGCTGTTCGATTAACAGCACAGGCAGTCATTGCCTTTCCGATAATGGTGTATTTGAAAAAAACAGATAACAATACCACAACTACAACTGTTATTCCAACGACCCAGATGTACTGGGGATTAAGAGATGCCCCCATGAAAGCGATACCCTTCTCTCCTGAGAAAGGAGGTAGAAAGTGGGTATCCTTACCCCATACCAACATGGCAATACCCTTAAACAGGATGGAAACTGCTATGGTCACAATAATCAGAGTAACTACCGTGGGCTTTTTTATAGGAGAAATGGTAAATCTCTCCATGATAATGCCTATTAAAGTGAGAACAAGAACTGTGAGAGGGAAACCTATAACCAGGGGAAATTTCAGCATCACAGTAAAGAAGATCATGGTGAGACCACCAAGCATTACAAACTCGCCCTGGGCAAAATTTATAATGGAGGTTGAATTGTAGATAATATTGAACCCAAGGGCTATTATTGCATAAACGCTTCCTATAGTAACCCCGCTGAGGACATACTGTATAATCTGGCTGTATAGGAGCAATCTAACCTCCTGTAAGAAAAAAACTGAGACCACCTTTAGAAAGGTAAAATGGTCTCAGTTTTAGGTTTGATTGAACATCGTAACTGCTCAGGTAGATAGGCTGTAGGTGTTTAGACTGTAAGGTAAAGAAGCAGAGACAGGGACTTACTGACGCAGTCCGTCTGCAAAACTAACGGCCTTCAGCCTACAGTTTAAATAACCTTAGTAGTAACTTATTTTTTATATAAATCGAATTTTCCTTTTTTTACAGTGAGCATTTCCAGAGAATCCAAGCCAAGCCCTGTGTGATCGGTTGGAGAGAAGTTAAAGATACCACCTGTTCCAACAAAACCCTTCTTATTCTCTATGAATGACCTCATCTTATTCTTATCGGGGCCAGAAGCCTTTAAAGCAGCCACAACGAGATTCAGGGCATCCAATGCATGCCCCCCAAAGGTGCTGACATCTTCTTTATGCTGAGATTCATATGCCTTCTTGTATTCAACAAGGAGTTTCTTCTGAGGATGTTTTTTATGCAAGAATTCTGCTACCAGCACTCTGCCGCAGGGGAATATAACACCTTCAGCAGCCTCCCCAGCCGCTGCAGCATATTTTGTATTACCAAACCCATGACTCTGATAGAGTGGTATGGTGATTCCAAGCTGTATCCTATTCTTCATGACTGTTGTCTGTGCAGGAAGGATGGACCAATTCACTATTGCCTGGGCTTCAGTTCCCTTGATCTTGGTCAATTGGGGTGTCAAATCTGTGTCTTTGGGGCCGTATGTCTCATCTGAAATAACGGCAATCCCAAATTCAGGGGCATACTTTTTCAGTTGTTCCCGCCCCTGGGCACCAAAACCCGTTGTATCTGTAATTATGGCGACCTTGGTAATACCGCTTTTCTTCATATGCCCATAAATCTTTTGAACTACATGACTGTCCTTTTGAGGCGTTTTAAATATCCACTTCCTTTCCTTATCGGTCTTTGGATCATGAACTATGGCCTCTGCTGCTGCACACGACACGAGTATCTGTTCTGCCTCTTCCATTATTGGAACAACAGCCATGCTCTCACCGCTTGTCGATGGTCCCACTATAGCCAGCACCCCTTCTTTTAAGAGTTTCTTGGCAGCCAAAACGGCTGCAGTAGGATCTCCTTTGGTGTCTTCAATCAGGAGTTTCAGGGGGTGACCATTGATTCCCCCAGCCTTATTAACCTTATCTTCAATCCATACAGCCGTTCTTCTCTCAGGCTCACCCAGCCAGCTTGCAGGACCTGTAAATGCAAAGAGACAGCCAATCTTATACGGCTCCTTTAGATTTACCTTCTTTGCGAAACTATTAACAGATAAGGCAAGACCTAAAAACAATACCCCTCCTAAAATCAACAGCTTTCTTTTAAACATATTTACCTCCTCATTTATTACCTGTGTCAGTAGTTATTTACCTGTGGTCAATTGCATTTGTATCTATAGTGAATGTCATTAGTCAATAGTCATTTGTCACTGGTAAAAGCGATCAATTTTCCACACTTAACCAATGACCGATGACTAATGACCAGTGACGTTGCCTATTAGTTAAACTAATTTTCACCCCCTTTCCTTATCTGCCATTACAACCTCCATAAGTGTGAATTTTAGCCTTATAGGAGTCAGAACTGGTACAATTTCTCTCCTCTTAAAATGGCTATGTTATTCTTTTGTAATACATCAATAGCCTTATCAGTTTCATCAAATCTGCAAATAATTATAGCATTTTCCCCGCTTTGTTCGACGAAAGCATACATATATTCAACATTAATGTCATGGTCTGATAAGACCCCCAGGATACCCGCCAGCCCCCCCTGGTTTATCTTCGACTTCCACCGCAACCACCTCGGTTTTTCCCACCGTAAACCCGTTTTCCTTAAGTACCTCCCTGGCTTTTTGTGAGTCATTTACAATCAGTCTTAAAATCCCAAAGTCGGTGGTATCGGCAAGGGAAAGTGCCCTGATATTTATCCCTGCTTCACCCAGTACTCTGGTAACCTTGGCCAGCCTTCCGGATTTGTTCTCTAAAAAAACGGATATTTGATCTATCTTCACCCTGCAACTCCTTTTTTTTAATCTATATCTTTCTTTTGTCTATTACCCGTTGGGCCTTGCCTTCACTCCTCTGAATGGTTTTGGGCTCAACGAGTTTAACCATGGTAGAGACACCTAAAAAGTCTTTAATGTCCTTCTCAATTTTTTTGCCCAGTATCTGCAAGTTTTTTATCTCATCAGAGAAGACCCTTTCATTGACTTCAACCTGTATTTCAAGGGTATCCATGGTGCCTTTTCTGTCTACAATCAACAGATAATGGGGTTCAATACCTTCTATGTTCATCAAGATACTCTCTATTTGAGATGGAAAGACATTTACCCCTCTGATGATCAGCATGTCATCCGATCTACCACTCACCCTTTCCATCCTGACAAACGTCCTTCCGCACACACAAAGCTCTGGATTCAGCACAGAGATATCCCGGGTTCGATATCTTATCAAAGGAAATGCCTCTTTTGTTAAGGTGGTGAAGACAAGCTCTCCTCTCTGCCCATAAGGCAGGGTTTCGCATGTTTTTGGGTTTATAACCTCCACAATAAAGTGATCTTCAAATACATGCAGTCCTCTTTTAGCTTCCATACACTCTACAGCCACTCCAGGGCCTATTATTTCACTCAGTCCATATAGATCCATGGCACTTAAGTTGAGCTTCTTCTCTATCTCTTCCCGCATCCCCTCTGACCATGGTTCTGCACCAAAAAGGCCTGCTTTAAGCTTGAGTTTTTTAAAATCTACTCCCATCTCCTCCGCTGTTTCAGCGAGGGAGAGAGCATACGATGGGGTAGAAGTGAGTATTGTGGAACCAAAGTCCTCCATTATCATAATCTGCTTCTTGGAATTACCACCAGACATGGGGATTACTGATGCACCCAGCCTTTCAGCGCCATAGTGTAGTCCAAGCCCTCCTGTAAACAACCCATACCCATAAGAATTATGAATGATATCACTCTTTGTTACCCTTGCAGCGCTCAATGCCCTAGCCATAAGTTCCGCCCAGGTTTCTATATCCTTCCTTGTATACCCTACCACTGTAGGTTTCCCTGTTGTTCCAGAAGAGGCATGGATTCTTACTACACTCTCAAGAGGCACTGCAAATAAACCATAAGGATAATTGTCCCTGAGATCCTGCTTGGTAGTAAAAGGCAATATCTTTAAATCATCCAGAGACTTAATGTCTTCGGGTTTCACTCCCCTTTCGTCAAATGCCCTTTTATAGAAAGGAACAGTAGCATATACCCTTTTTACCAGATCCTGCAATCTCTTTAGTTTTAAGGCTTCCAGTGCCTCTCTGGGCAATGTCTCAAATTCTTTATCCCAGATCATAACTGCCTCCTTTGTTTGTCCGCCTATTTCTCACTCAGCCAGAAATCATTGTTTTCCACCGGATCGTAGTATCTCCGCATACCATTGACTATCACTGTGGGAGCGTATGTCATTTCATCTCTCTCATGTATCAACCTATCCGCAATCATAACAAAACCCAGGAAAGGCCCGTGTTTTTTTAGAGCCTGTATACCGTACTCTGAGCAGCTAGGATACATAGGGCAGCGGTCACCGTCCACAGGAGATATCACATTCTGAAAAAACTTAATCCCTTTTATAAATGCCATGTTAAGTATAGATTGATCCCCTACCCTCTCCCTAATAGCCTTATTTCTTGAGGCTTCTTCCATAAAAGATTCCTCTCTCCATGGTTCATTGAAAGGATACTCTCCAGCAAATGCAGATAGGTTTCCGTACATAGGGATTAAAAAAAAGAGGGGAGATAAATACAATTAATCTGTTCATAAGAATCTATTTAAAAATAAAAATTGAATGCCAGATAGTATGATTTATCTACAGGATTAATTCCAAGGGAAATGCCCCTTTTTTCCTTTAGACTCTTGATATACCCATCCTTCAAGCGTTTATTGTATTTATGAGTACTGTTTACAGCGCTATATATGTTTCCGAAATACCAGCCCAGTTCGAAGAATGCCAAAATCCCTGCCACAGCATAATTTTTATTATTGTACGATTCTACAGCACCCCAGATAAAAGCCCCGTTTAATGAAAAAGCAGTTATGCCGTCTTTTTCCCGTCCGGTGTAAAAATGACCACTCCCTGGAAGAATGGCAGCAAGGGTCCCTGCTAAAGCCGGCGATTTTAGAGGAAGTTTATCCATCTCTCCTAAGCCAGAGGCAAAGTTTTCAGCAAAATGGTAGAGATTACTTTCCTTCCCTATCCCCCTGAAACTACCCAAAGCCTCCAGCCATTTCTCTTCCTCTACATAGCTCATTGCTATCTGCAATATGGCGTCGTCTATAAGTTCACTGGCAGTAAAAGAATCTATAATCTTTTTGAATTGTTTCCTGGAAGATGAGTAATCCTTTTTGTAAAAATAAACCATTCCACCAAGATAATAAGATCTATCAGTTAACTTGCCCTCAGGAAACTCTTCTCTCAACCTTTCAAAGGCATGAATAGCATCTTCCCACCTTTTCCCTTTGAAATATGCCTCTCCTATCTTGAAATATACCATCTCCAGGAGACTGCTTTCAGGGAAAAAATAGATAAACCTCTTATACTCTGTAATTGCCCTGAAATAATCCCCTTCATTAAAGAACTGCCCGGCAAGGTTAAACTGAGAGGTTTCATCTATTATTAAGGCTTTATTATGGGTTTCTGGTTTTAATTCTTCTGCTAAAACAGAGCAACTAAAAAAAAGTGAGGAGATTATGAATAAACGTATAAAATAGGCAAAAGACCCTCGCACCTCTAACCTTCTTTTCTACCCAGTCGAAAGGCCTCAATATTAATATCAATCAGTTTTTCAGGAAATACCTTTGATATGGCATCTATCCAGAAATTCTCCTCCACTTTGATATACCTTGATAATACTCCCAGAAGTACAATATTTGCTGTTCTGGAATTGCCTATCTTTAGTGCCAAATCCAGTCCATTCACCAGATGAAGATTTGGGAATCTCTTTTTAATGGTTTGCGGCACATCTCTGGGGTATTCATCAATGCCTAAAGACACCGATGGGGGATTAACATTATGGTTGTTCAGGATAACCATTGCATCTGGTTTTAAGAAACCAAAGTATCTAAGGGCTTCTAACTGTTCAAAGGCAAACAGGATATCTACTTCCCCCTCTTTGATAACAGGAGAATAAACCTTTTTACCAAACCTTATATGAGTATTAACACTCCCTCCCCGTTGAGACATTCCATGAACTTCGCTCTTTTTTACATCGTATCCAGCATTCATAAGGGCGTAGGTTAAAATTTCACTGGCCAGAATAATCCCCTGCCCCCCTACCCCCACCGCCAGAATATTTGTGTTACTATCAGGCATTTATCTCTCCAATCGCTTCAAATTTACATAACTGCTGACAAAGTCCACAACCATTACAAAGCATACTGTCGATAATTGCAATTCCTTTTCTCTTTTTATTATCCGAAGTTAGCTTATCTGTATTAGAAACATCTTTAATATTTTTCCATTCTATTGCAGGACAACCCAATTTGATACAGGCTTTACACCCATTGCATTTCTCGTTAAAAACCATGAAAGGTTTTGAAGGCTTTATGCGCTGGCTCTTCAACAAGACACAGGGCGCCTGCGAGATGATTACCGATGGTTCTTTTCGAAAAATCTCCTCTTTTACCGTCTCTTCTACACTCGTAAGGTCAAAAGGATCAACGGTTCGGACATGTTCAACCCCTAATCCCTTGCAGAGTTCGATCAAATCTACCTTTTTAGCTGTCTCCCCTTTAAGGGTCAGTCCGGTCTCCCTGGATGCTCCTGTCTCCCAGTCATAGCAGTAGTCTGGTTGTCAAGGATAACTACTGTAGAGGAACCCCTGTTGTAGACTATGTCCAATAGACTCGTTATCCCTGAATGCAAGAATGTAGAGTCTCCTATTACAGCGATAACCTTGCCTATTGCTTCATCTCCCAATGCCTTATCTAACCCCATGGCATGTCCAATACTCCCACCCATAGATACGCATGTGTCAATAGCAGACAACGGGGGTAAAAACCCAAGAGTATAGCATCCAATATCCCCGGCAACAAAGAGCTTTAATTTATTAAATACATAAAAGATCCCCCTGTAACCACATCCGGGACACATATTGGGAGGTCTTGGCGGAAGCTTTAGTGAAACATCTTCTTTTATATGCTGCTTAGAAGAAGGAGAGATGGCATTTTCCACAATTGAGGGATTAAACTCTCCACATATGGGAAATATATCCTTGCCTGCAATCTTTATCCCCATCGCCTTGATTTGTTCTTCTATGTATAGATCCAACTCCTCAACGACGTAGAGTCTCTCTACCTTGCTGGCAAATTCTTTGATTAGCTTTTCTGGCAATGGGTATATGAGCCCCAGTTTCAGATAAGAATAATCAGGGAATACCTCTTTGGCATACTGATACGATACTCCACTTGTAATAATTCCAAAATTAGCATTATTGATCTCAACCTTGTTCTCTGAAAATTCATCAGCGAAGGCCTTCAGTTGCCCCAGCCGTTCTTCAACAATAGGATGTCTTCTTCGTGCATTTGCAGGCAGCATTACTAACTTTGCAGGATTCTTTACTAACTCTAGTGGTATAGGTGACCTTTTGGGTTCATGAAGCTCAACAATTGATTTTGAGTGGGAGATTCGGGTAGTTGTCCTGAGAAATACCGGAGTATCATACTTCTCACTTATCTCAAATGCTATCTTCACGAATTCTTTGGCTTCCTGGCTGTCACTGGGCTCAAGCATCGGGATCTTCGCAAATTTAGCGTAGTTCCTATTGTCCTGTTCATTCTGCGAGCTATGCAGTTCTGGATCATCGGCAGTGATAATCACCAGTCCACCCTTAACGCCTGTATAGGAAAGGGTAAAAAGGGGATCGGCAGCTACATTTATGCCAACGTGCTTCATTGCTACAAGCACCCTGGCACCTCCAAAACTGGCTCCGGCTGCAACATCCAAAGCCACCTTTTCATTGGGTGACCATTCAGCATAAACACCTTCATATTTTGCTATATTTTGCTATATTTTCCAGAATCTCAGTGCTTGGAGTTCCAGGATAACCAGTAGCCACAGTAACCCCGCATTCATAAGCACCTCTGGCTATTGCCTCATTACCGGACAACAACTCTTTCATAATTTACCTTCTAGAATCCAA
>Ga0100399_1000671_pt1 | contig 24368 bp, 14 predicted proteins | sample CryGeymeta201523_FD_81545 | JGI IMG/M metagenome (GOLD analysis project Ga0100399, IMG submission 81545) | Groundwater microbial communities from Crystal Geyser aquifers in Utah, USA - Crystal Geyser metaG 2015-23 | ecosystem: Environmental > Aquatic > Deep subsurface > Groundwater | place: USA...
AGTTTAACCGGATGGAACAATTCTGGTGCGTATTCGTTTGATTTTGATCCGGTGACTTTACTTTCGGTTAGCGGAGTAAAAAGTCCAAACGATTATGAAATTGTTTTCGGCGATGTTGGAATTGGAACTTCAAAAGATACCGCGATCGGATTTATAAAATTTCCGTCTAAAGCGGTAAACTTTAAAGTCATTAGTCTAACGCAGAATATAGAAATTCCCTTTGCATTCAGTGAAGCGGATGGCAATGATGGAAAGTTCAGCATCAATCCTACAAACTCAAATCTCGTTGATGCAATTTATTTTCTTGAACCGAACAAGAATGGAAAATTACAATTTACCTGGCAGGTGGTATTAAATAAACGGCAGGGAATCAGAAATCCGCAGTCAGGCGATTCACTTAAAATCATTCTTTTTAAACCTTTCCTTTCCTATGATACATACACCTTCAAAATGCAAGGTTCAACCATCTCAACAGAAAAAGCAAAAGGCGATCTCTCAACTATTAGAGTTGTTCCGAATCCATACCTTGCCGCAGAAAGCTGGGAACCGCGCAACACCTATTCAAGCGGAAGAGGACCGCGTGAAATTCATTTTATTAATTTTCCAACGGATTGCACAATCAGAATTTTTAATGTAAGCGGCGCACTTGTAAAAAAGATCGAACATAGCGCGCTTGCGGAGAACGGTACGGAAATTTGGGATGTACTGAGCGATGAAAAGTTTGAAATCTCGTACGGAGTATATGTTTATCACGTTGATGCGCCCGGTGTTGGACAAAAAACCGGAACTTTCGCAATTATAAAATAGAAATTGAACAGAGTTGAAAATGAAAAAGAATAAATATTTTGTGGTCATCATGCTTCTCTGCAGTTGGAGTTTTACGTCATTCACGTTTGCTCAATCGGTTAATAAAGTTGGAACCTCCGGAGCTACCTTTTTACGGATTCCGGTTGGTGCTCAAGCAATTGGTATGGGAAGCGCTTACGTTTCCATGATGAACGATCCTTCGGCTTTGTTTTGGAATCCTGCGGCGACCGCATCCATAAAAGAGAATACCTTGCTGGTTGACCACGCTCTCTGGCTGCCGGGAATTTATTTCGATTTTATCGGCATAACAATTCCATTGGCAGATTTTGGTACAACCGGACTAAGCCTTGGCATTATGCACACAAACGACATGGAAATCACAACTCCCGATCAACCAATGGGAACCGGTGAAATGTTTAACGCTTCAAGTTTTGTTGTGGGAGTTTCTTATAGCCGCAATTTAACAGACCGCTTTTCGATCGGCGGTACTTTTAAATATATAAGAGAAACTATTTACAACGATTATGCAAGCGCAATTGGATTTGATGTCGGAACGTTATTCCAAACTCCGTTTGCAGGAATAAGACTCGGCGCAAGCATTTCCAATTTCGGAACGAAAATCCAGATGACGGGAGAAGACCTTTTCATTCCCGCGGTGATCTCAAATCAACAGGGAACTAACCAAAGTATCACTGCACGATTAAACACCGATGCATTTGATCTCCCGCTAATTATGCGTGTCGGAATTTCAGATGAAATAATTAAGAATGATGATGTTCGAGTAACTGTAGCAATGGATGGCGTTAGTCCGAATGATAATGCGCAAAGTGTAAACCTTGGTTGTGAACTTGGGTTTTTGAAAGATAAATTTCAAGTTCGCGGAGGATACAAAGATTTATTCCTCCCGAATAATGAGGCGACTTTTACCTTCGGAACAAGCATTCACGAAATTGATTTGATCGGCGGCGTCTTGATCACTTTTGATTACGCGTATCAGAATTTTATTCATCTTGGAAGTTCGAACCGGTTCACCCTTCAACTTAAAATATGAAATGAATAAAATGAATAAAATGAATTGGTGAACCCCAATTGAAAATGGTAGAAGAAATAGTTTTAGTAGTAATAATAAATTAAATAGTAAAGGATAGAAATATGAAAAACAAATTCAACTTCGTCTTTTTGTCACTGATACTGGTACTTATCACCGGATCATCAGGAGTTCAAACTTCAGCGCAAACAGTTAATGTAACGATGACTGTGAATACGTCAACGTGTTTGGATACCTTGCGTCCGAACAGCATTGTGTTACTTTGCGGCGCATCGAAATTAGGAACGACCGTTCCTAAAATTACTTGGGACACTTTAACGGGAATAAGATGCACGAATATCGGCGGCGATTATTGGCAGGCTAAATTTCAAGCTACTACCGGCGATGAAATTCAATATAAGTTTGTTACTTATACATCTGATTTAAAACATCCAACATTTCACTGGATGGGTTGGGAAGGTCCGATTAATTCAGGAATCAGTTTTGCCGGAACGAACCGTGGTATTGTTGTGAGCAATACCGATATGAATTTGCCTATGCAATATTATAATGGATGGGAAAGTACACTTGCACAGTATTGGACGCCATTCCGCAAGAACGCAGATACACTCGCTGTTTATTTCCGTGTGAACATGGGAGGCGTCTCGGATTTTAATCCGGTATCGCAAACACCGGAAGTTTGGGGAAGCGCACCTTTAGGAGCTTCGCCAACATGGGTTAAAGTAGTGAGTCTTACCCGCGAAACAAACAGCGTAAATAAAGGTTCATTTTGGTCAGGCACAGCGTACGTTCCAAAATCGCTCATAACCGATGGAACAGTTCAGTCCTATAAATTCACCATTAACGGATCAACATGGGAAAATATTGCAGATCGTTCTTTCAAGTTTACAACTAATATGTTGAGTTCAGGTGACACAACAATTAATTGGGCGTACTTCGGCAATAAGGCTCCAAGCGGTCCGGCTGTTACGGGAAATGTAAACTTCAGACTAAAATTGGATGCGCTTGAAAAAGCAGGATTATTTAACCGCGGACTTGGCGATAAAATTGCAGTTACAGGTGCAAAAGGTTGGCCCCCATCTTCTTTTACTTTTGATACAGAACCAACGATGCTGAAGATGACTTATGTTCCAACTATTCAAGAGTGGATACTTACCGAACCATTTACTTTATCCAAAAGTTCTGAGATCATTTATAAATATTATATCGCATGGGATACTACCCGCTTTGACACAACGCATGTAAATTATATCCCGGGCTTATTTATGGTTAACGGTTGGGAAGAACCTGGCAGCACCGGCGGTGGAGATAGAATTTATCTTTTTCCGGGATTAGCTGATCAAACCACAACGGGTGATTTCGGCGCCGATCAGCAATTTTTTAACAGCCTTCATCCGAACAGTGTTATCGGAACACCGATCGATCTAACTTTTAATATTGATATGACTCCTGCAACAAACGCATCTACAAATCCGACTAACACTCTCTTCAGACCGGGAATTGATACGGTGTACATTCAGTTTGACGGATGTTTGATTCCCATTACACAACATCAAACAATGTACGGAACCGATAATAGAATAATGCTTACTTCTCCAAATGCAGACGTCAAATACACTGCGACAGTGAGTTTAAACGCTCCGACTTTTTACCAGGTTTGTTACAGGATCACTTATACTTCAAGTACCGGCGAAGTAATGAATGGCGGAGGAACGAGTCTTGGAAGAAGATATTATCAGTACATTCTTCCTACAAGTGTAAACGGAAGTACAGTAACCTGGCCTGTATCTTTTAGTCTTGCCGAAATGCCCTGGATGCAGAATAATCTTACGGTTGAAGATCCGCCGAACCTGGGTTCAATTGATGCCATAAGTGAAAATATTGATATATTGCCAAATAAGTATGCGTTATATCAGAACTATCCGAACCCGTTTAATCCTTCTACAGTGATAACATATTCCATTATGAATCCGGAAAATGTAAAACTTGAAGTATTCAACATAGTCGGAGAAAAAGTTGCAACACTCGTTAATCAAACTCAAACTGCCGGCGTTCACAGTGTAGTTTGGAACTCAAAAAACGAAAACGGAATTTCAGTTAATTCAGGTGTTTATTTACTAAAAATACATGCAGGAAGTTTTTCAAAGGTTCAGAAAATGCTTCTACTTAAATAGGAATTATGAAAAAAATATTTTCTTTGTGGATTTCGATTCTACTAACCATAACTTCGTTTCCACAGATCAGTTCAGACAATTTTATCAGAGGAGTAGATATTTCAACTACTCCTCAAATTAAAAATGCCGGTGGTGTTTGGAAGCAGAATAATGTTGTCGATGATGTCCTTGATATTTTCAAGAACAATGGCGCAAATTATGTTAGACTCCGTCTCTGGCATACGCCTACAAACAAATATTGCGGATTGGATTCAACACTCGCTTTCGCAAAAGAAATAAAAGCAAAAGGATTCAAATTTCTTCTCGATATTCATTATTCCGATTGGTGGGCTGATCCGGGACAACAGACAAAACCGGCTGCATGGAATGGTCTTTCGTTTGCCGTTCTTACAGATAGCGTTCGTTCATATACAAAGCGTGTCATACAAGCTTTAAAAGATCAGAACACACTGCCGGATATGGTACAAGTTGGAAATGAAATTACCGGCGGCATGCTTTGGCCCGATGGAAAGATAAGTGTTGGTGGATGGGGAAATTTTACAACGTTATTGAAAGCCGGAATTCAAGGAGTAAAAGATGTTGATACAACCGTGAAGATAATGATCCACATAGACCGCGGCGGTGATAACAATTCTTGCAGATGGTTTTATGATAACTTGAAATCAAATGGAGTAACTTTCGATATTATCGGTCTCTCATATTATCCATGGTGGCATGGTTCTTTAACCAACGCGCAAAATAATTTAAATGATCTTGCGACTCGTTACAATAAAGATATCGTTATAGTTGAGACGGCTTATCCATGGACGACTCAATACTTAAATGATGGTATGAACAATGTTGGTTTTGATCCGGCCAAATTGCCGGCAGGTTATCCCGTTAATCCGCAAGGGCAGAGAGATTTTTTAACTTACCTAATTAAATTGATAAAGAATACGACTTCCGGCAGAGGCATCGGCTTTTTTTACTGGGAGCCTGCATACATTTCCGTTCCACCGGTTGGTTCTGCATGGGAAAATTATGCGCTGTTCGATTTTAGCGGAAATGCATTTTCAACTTTGCAAGCATTTCAAAGCAATGATAGTATGTCAACCGTTAATGTTACTCTTCGACTTAACACTTCAACACTTGGAGATACAATTAAAAGTACCGGTTTTGTTCAGGCAAGGGGACAAATATTCGGCGTTAGTTCGGGATTTTTCCCGGGCGGTGAAAAATTTACCTGGGATATAAATTCACAAATAAAGTTGAAGAATGTTGGCGGAGATTATTGGGAATACACTTTTAAAATGTATCCCGCCGATGAAATACAATTTTTGTTTTGGGCAGGACACTCGTCAACTGTTCCAACATACAGAAGTTTAGGCTGGGAAGGACAGATAACTCCGTTCGATAGTTCGGCGGTTAACTACCGTGTATTTACTGCCGGATTGAAAGACACTGTTTTGGATTTGGAATTTTTTAACGGTTCGGCAACCAAAGTTCCACAGTATTGGAATCCTATTGTAAGTAAACCGGATTCAGTAGGAATACTATTTAGAGTGAATGTTGTTCATCTTATCAAAGCCGGTTTATTCGACGCCGCAAAAACAATGTTAGTAACCGTTCGTGGTGATTCAGCAAGTTCCGCTGGAGTACTATCATGGGATTTCAGCAATGTGCTTTTAAAACAAGAACCGATAAGTGTTGGTTCGGGGTCGTTCTGGTCGGGAGTAGCATATTTCCCGAAAAATCAAATCGCTTCTGGAACACCAATCAGTTATAAATTTTATGTAACGAATTGTACTTTTGGCGGCTGGGAATCGGGTATTGAAAATAGAGTTTTCAACTTACCGGAATCGGATTCAACTTTGGTTTGGAAATTCTTTAATGATAAGAATCCCTTAACTGAACTTGAAGAAGAAACGCCATTGGTCGCAAATGAATTTATGCTTTATCAGAATTATCCCAATCCGTTTAATCCGGCAACAACAATTAATTTTTCAATTGCGGAAAAATCAAATGTGCAGTTAAGAGTTTTTAATCTTTTAGGTGAAGTTGTGAAAACGCTTGTAAATCAAAATGAAGAAGCTGGTGTTCACTCGATAACCTGGAATGGATTGAATGAAACGGGAGCTCCGGTTAATTCCGGTATTTATTTACTGCGGTTGGAAGCCGATTCGCAAATCCAAATGCGCAAAATGATTTTGTTGAAATAAAGCCACGAATTTCACGAATGCACACGAATGATAAAGATTATATCAACTTCATCTAAGGAAGATCAGCATTGAAGTATTTCTTTTCTATATTTATTTTAATTGCAATATTTTCTTTCCCGCAGAACAACAAACCGCAAAAGCAAAATGTATTTGTTGATAGTTCGGGAATTATGCGGAGGGAAAATTCAAATGAAGAAGTAAAACTGTTCGGAGTTAATTACACGACTCCTTTCGCTTACTCTTACCGTGCGCAGAAAAAATTAGGTCTTAATCTCAAGCAGGCAATTGATCTCGATGTTGCACAAATGGTTCGACTTGGTTTTGATGCCTTCCGCGTGCATGTATGGGATAAAGAAATAACCGACAGCATTGGGAATATAGTTGCGAATGAACATCTTGATTTACTCGACTATCTTTTGTGGAAATTACAATCTAACGGAATAAAATCTATTCTTACTCCAATTGCCTGGTGGGGAAATGGCTGGCCCGAACCGGACGGCATTACGAAAGGATTTGCTCAACCATATTCAAAACTTCAACTCATTACCGATGAAAACGCAAGAACCGCACAGAGAAAATATTTAAAGCAATTTGTCACTCACCTCAATCCTTATACAAAAGATACTTACGGAGACGATCCATCAATTATCGCAATGGAAATTATCAATGAACCGTTTCATCCAAACGATGGAAAGATTGTAACAGATTACATCAATGAAATGGTAGATGTTTTGCGTGGAGCGGAATACACGAAACCTATTTTTTACAACATCAGTCAGAATTGGAACGATGTGCAAGCGAAAGCGGTTTGCGATGCAAAAGTTCAGGGCGTTTCATTTCAATGGTATCCCACTGATCTTGTTCACAATAAAATGTTGAAGGGAAATTTTCTTAGCAATGTAAGTCATTTTAAAATTCCCGCTGAGAATATTTCCGGTTATTATAATAAAGCAAAAATGGTGTATGAGTTTGAAGCTGCCGATATTGGCGATTCTTATTTATATCCCGCGATGGTTAGAAGTTTTAGAGAAGCCGGAATGCAGTTCGCTACGATGTTTTCGTACGAACCTTCACAGATCGCTTGGAGCAACACTGAATATCCGACTCACTTCCTAAACTTGTTGTACACACCATCAAAGGCAATCAGCTTGATGATTGCGGGATATGCTTTCCATGAACTGCCACTAAAAAAATCTTTTGGTGAGTATCCAGAGAATAATCAATTTGAAAACTTTCGCGTGAGTTATGATGATGACCTGAGCGTTGCGAATTCCGATTCATGTTTTTATTATTCAAATAGTACAACAGATATTCCTCGGAATGTAAAATCATTAAAACACATTGCCGGGTGTGGCAATTCGGCACTTGTGCAGTATGATGGAACCGGCGCCTATTTTCTTGATAAACTTGACGATGGAATTTGGAAACTTGAGGTTTATCCCGATGCGCTCTGGTTGTGTGATCCATTTGAACCAACAAGTATGCAGCGCGAGATTGCCCGGTTATACTGGAGCGAAAGAAATATGTCTGTTAAACTTGCCGATTTGACGAATAAATTTTTTGTTACTTCACTGAAAGGGAAGAAGCAAATTATTTTTGAAGTTGAAAATTCTGAATTCAAAATAAAACCGGGGATTTATTTATTATCTACATCGCAGGTAAATAAAAAAACAATTCATAGGAATCTTTCAGGGAGTGAAAAGTTTCTCACTGGATTATATGTCCCAAATGAAAATTCCGATCAAGTTGATATTGTTAACTTATCGAATGAGAAACAACTTGGGGGAAAACCTGTTCGGTTTAAATTTCAAATTGCTGCTGAAAAAGAAATATCCGGCGCAGAACTTTATGTTAAACGATTTGGATGGAGAAACTTTGTAAAATATTCTCTAACGAAAGGCGAAGGATTTACCTATTCATTTCAAGATTCATCAAAAATATTTTCAGAAGGAGAGTTGCAGTACTGTGTTTCTATTAAAACCGAAAATAAATATGTGACGTTTCCCGGTGGTATTAATGGTTCACCAAATGATTGGGATTTTAGAACCGATATTCCGTGGAAGGTTCTCATCAATAAACCGGGAGAAAACATAAATTTATTTTCAGCATCGCACGATCGAAAAGACTTACTCTTTCCACATTACAGTAAAACGATGCAGTATGATGTAACTTACAAAAGCGGAAGTGATGGGAACACGGCATCTTTAGCGGTTAAAGTCCGATATAGCGATGAGAATAAAATACCTTTCGGTGTACAACTGGCAGTTGACGAAAAAGTAAAATCAGTTTGTGATGAACAAAATGATTTTAGTTATATAGTAATAAGGGGGCGTTCCAATCAAAACATTACTTCATCTGTAAAATTAAATTTACTGACGGATGATGGAAGAAGTTTTACATCAAATGTAGAGTTGCAAACACAGTGGCAGGAAATTGTGGTTCCTCTTCCGACATTTAAGGTCGGAAGTTCACTTGTGCTTCCAAATTCCTATCCGTTATTTCTTCCAGATGTTCGAGAGTCTTCAAGTGAAAGAAAAGAGTTGAATCCATTCAATCTAAGTGCAATACAGATTGTATGTGATAGTAAAACGAAAGAGAAGTTGGAGACTGGTTTTGAAATAGAATCGATTTATTTAACAACACAAAACCAAATGCCGGAATAGTGCAATGAAATCAAATAAATTTTCAATTGCTGAAACGAGTGGGATAAACGGAACGGAAATCATTGTTAAAAACAATTCCACCTACGAATTATTTTCTATTCTACCGGGTTCCGGCGCTCGCATTTCAAAATTGTTTCTCCATAACGGTCAAGAACTTATATCTATAATTAAAAAGATAGATAATGTTTATTCAGAAAGTAGAGATGATGTTTTTAATAATGCAAAACTTTCTCCATTCGCCGGAAGGATTCGAGAAGGGAAGTACAATTTCAATTCGGTTGCCCATCAACTGATAAAAAATTATCCGGAAGAAAATAATGCATGTCACGGATTTGTGTACAATAAAAAATTCGAGGTGATTGAAAAGACAGTTGAAGAAAATTTTGCTTCTTGTTCACTTGAATATTGTTATCCGGGGGATCTACCCGGTTATCCATTCGCATACATTATCCAGTTGACTTATCAACTTTCTCAAGTTGGACTTACGTGTACAACAACCATTAAGAATAATTCGAGCGGGCAAATGCCGCTTAGCGATGGCTGGCATTTCTATTTCGATCTTGGAATCGAAATTGACAACTTAAAACTGAAGGCTGAAAACTGTGAACTGATGGAACTCGATTCCCACATGATACCAACAGGGAAAAGAGAAATGTTTGATGAGTTCGTCGATGGGAAAATAATTGGTGGGAGGAAATTCGATTCATGTTTTAAACTGAAAAGTGTTGATAAAACTGAAACACGACTGATCTCGGATGAACGAAAACTTGATCTTTCCATTTGGCAGGAAGCCGGAGAAGGAAAATATCAATATCTTGTTATCTATACTCCACCTGATAGAAAAACGATTGCCATTGAACCGATGACGTCTAACATCAACTCGTTCAACAACGGAGAAGGATTGATCATTCTTAATCCGAAAGAATCTTTTACCGCCGGTTTTGGGATTTCTCTAAATAAAATCATTTAATAAATGAGAGAAGGAATATGAAAATTATCAGTGACTCTTTCCGTTATTTTTCCTTGGTTATGTTGTTAGCACTTTTACTATCTGCTGAAATGATTATTGCTCAACACACTGATCAGAAACAACGACAGACTTTATTTACGCGCGATTGGAAATTTTCTCTTGGTGACCAACCCGGTGCTAATGAAGTTTCATTTAACGATAAAGATTGGCGTGTCTTAAATCTTCCGCATGATTGGAGTATTGAAGGGAAATTTAGTAAGGACAATCCAGCTACACCAAGCGGCGGCGCGCTGCCTGGTGGCATCGGATGGTACCGCAAAACCTTTTCACTCTCTGAGTCACAAAAGGATAAACTTATTTTTATTGACTTCGACGGCGTTTATCATAACAGCGAAGTCTGGATTAACGGGCATTATTTGGGTAAGCGTCCTTATGGATATAGTTCGTTCAGATATGAACTAACTCCATATTTGAAATTCGGAAAAGAGAAGAATGTAATTGCTGTTAAGGTTGATAACTCTCAACAGCCGAATTCGCGATGGTATTCCGGTTCAGGAATTTACCGGAACGTTTGGCTTGTAACCACCGGCAAAATTTATGTTGAGCATTGGGGAACTTTTGTTACTGCAACAATGGAAGGAAAAACTTCTTCGAAAATTTCTGTAAAAACAAAAGTGAAGAATTCGTTTGATGAAGAAAAATCCGTAATGATAATTACAAACATTCTCGATAACTCCGGAAAGAAAGTAACGAGTTTAAAAACGCTGGTTAAAATTCCGGCTGCATCAGTAAACGAGACAGAACAGAAATTCGAAATTGATAATCCCCGACTCTGGGATACCGAACATCCAAATCTTTATAAAGCCATCACCAAAATTGAGAGCGAAGGGAAGACAGTTGATCAATACGAAACGACTTTCGGTATTCGCTCGTTTTATTTTGATTCTGCTAAAGGATTTTTCTTAAACGGAAAAGCAATGAAAATAAAAGGGGTCTGCAATCATCATGATCTCGGTTTTCTCGGTGCTGCGATCAACACTCGCGCGATAGAGAGGCAAATTGAAATTATGAAAGGAATGGGAGTGAACGCAATCCGTACTTCACATAATCCTCCCGCGCCGGAGCTTTTGGACCTCTGCGATAAGATGGGAATTATCGTTATGGATGAAGCGTTCGATATGTGGGCGATGAAAAAAGTTGAGTTTGATTATTCATTAGACTGGAAGGAATGGCACAAGCGCGATTTGGAAGATATGGTTCTGCGCGACCGCAATCATCCGAGTGTTTTTATCTGGAGTATCGGCAACGAAATTCCCGAACAGCGTGACAGCAGTGGAATAGAGATCACTCGCGAATTAGTCTCGATAATCAAAAACTTAGACACTACCCGTCCAATCACTTCAAATATGGATTATACAAAACCGGATAATTTCTTAAATAAGTCCGGCGCGCTCGATCTTATTGGTTTCAGTTACCATCAATATGATTATGAGGCTTTCCTTCAAAATTATCCGAATCAAAAATTTATCGGGAGCGAAACTACTTCTTCATTGGCAACGCGCGGATTTTATGATATGCCTTCGGACAGCATTCGCCGCTGGCCCATAAGATGGGACATTCCATTCACTCAAGGTAATTCCGAGCAGATGTGTTCGGCGTACGATAATTGCAGTGCGCCGTGGGGTTCAACAAATGAGGAGACATGGAAGCTGATTAAAAAATATGATTACCTTTCCGGTATGTTCCTTTGGACGGGATTTGATTATCTCGGCGAACCGACTCCCTACACATGGCCTTCGCGAAGTTCATATTTCGGTATTGTTGATCTCGCCGGTTTCCCGAAAGATTTTTATTACTTATATCAAAGTGAATGGACAAATAAACCAACGCTTCACATTTTCCCTCATTGGAATTGGGAGAAAGGGAAACAAGTTGATGTTTGGGCTTACACCAATTGCGATGAAGTTGAATTATTCCTAAACGGCAAATCGCTCGGCACAAGAAAGCAACAACCCGATGTTTTTCATCTGATGTGGAGAGTTGACTACCAACCCGGTACATTAAAAGCTATCGGCAAAAAAGATGGGAAAGAAATTTTAACGAAAGAAATTAAAACCGCCGGAGCTCCGTATAAAATTGAAGCCGTTGCCGACAGGAAGCAAATAAAAGCGGATGGAAACGATCTCTCATTTATTACCGTAAGAATTTTAGATAAAGACGGAATCCTCGTTCCGAACGCTGATAATCTTGTTCACTTTGATGTAACGGGAGAAGGAAAAATAATTGGAGTGGATAACGGGCTGCAAACAAGCCACGAATCATTTCAAGCAAATTTCCGCCACGCATTTAACGGGATGTGCCTTGGAGTAATTCAATCAACTGATAAGGAAGGGAAGATAAAATTGATTGTGAGATCCGATGGACTTAAATGCGCTTCTCTTGTAATTGTAAGTCAAGCATTGCCTTAAAAGAATTTAGGTGCATTTCCAAAACACATTTATCTATGCTGCGATTTTACAAATTTTAAACAATATCCGGATTAAACCTGCCTAAGCTATAGCAAATAATCAGTTGGTACGACAGACGAATACATTCTCCTCAAGAATAGTGGATATGCGGAGCCTGTTCGTAGGTAGGGTAGCATCCATCCAAATCTTTTGAACTGTTTCTTAACGCACAAAAGGGTGGGACGAGGTTCTGTGGGAAAAGCGGCTCAGTTTTTAATGGAATTTTATTTTTTTACAAGTTTTTTCATCCAAACTTAGCAAATGGTTTTAGTTTGTGTATGTTGTCATACAGCTTTTAAAGTTTATCTTTACGAAAAGAAAATGAAATTATTAAAGTTCTAAACTAACTTTCTGACTCATTATGATTAAGCAATGTCTATTTTATTAAAGGAAATTAAAGATGGAAGAAGCGCGCAATAGAGAAAACAAATTAGTTGCACAGTCAATCACAATTTCTATCTTCATCACAAAGAATCCCCATTATTATAATTATAAAAACCAGGCTGCGGTTTTCTATGGAGGAAATCTATGCTAAAAAAAACTTCATCTTCATTTACGCTTTTCTTAACGATTCTGCTTCTTCTTGCTCAGGTTGAAATCCGTGCCGGTGAGACGGGAAAAATAGCAGGCAAAATAGTCGACAAAGCCACACGCGAAACATTGATTGGAGCTAATGTGCTGATTGTTTCTAGAATCATCAATGGGTCAGAAGAACCTATAAAAAACATTTACGGAGCAGCAACCGATGTTGAAGGAGACTACTTCATCTTAAATATTCCTCCGGGAACCTATAATCTCAAAGCCTCATACATTGGATATAGTGAAGCAATAATTACGGATATAACTGTTGATGTTGATAAAACTACGAGAGTCAATTTTGCTCTCAATTCAGAAGCCATACAAAGTGACGAAGTAATAATAACAGCTTACAGTCCGCAAAAAGTTGAAAAAGATATTACAGCTACAAAGCAAGTATACAATATCGCCGATATTCAAAACATTGCAGGAGTTGCCTCCCTGTCGGATATTCTTGAACTTCAAGCTGATGTAATTGATGATCACTTTAGAGGCGGCAGGGTTGGTGAATCAGTTTATATGATCGGAGGCGGTTCGATTGTTAATCCACTAAACAACAAGAGAGCATTTTCTCCGATAGTAACCGGTTTACAGCAAGTGGAGGTTTATACAAGCGGATTTAGCGCCGAATATGGAAATGCACAATCTGGCGTCGTGAACATGGTTGCTAAAGAAGGTGGAGAAAAATGGGAGACGAGGTTTGAATCGTCAACGACTTTACCTTACTACAAGTCTTTTGGCGGAAGCGTTTATTCTCCAAGTAATTTAGATTTTTACAATATTCTTTATGACACAAAAGCCTGGCTGCAAGAAAATCCTACTCAACCCGGCAGAGCTTTATTTGATCTTGGCTATTCCTTTGGCAGTGTTTATTTACTCCCAACAAGGGCAACGCTAAAGGATTCACTTTATATTGCTAAATTAGGTCAAATAGGGTGGCTGCAGTCAATTAGGGATGTTGGTTTACAATATGCTAATAATTTTGATAACCGCTTCGACTTTACAGTGGGGGGACCTATTGCCAGAGATGTTAAAATATTTTTAGCCGCAAGACAAAATATTGATTATCCTATTGTTCCGACGACGACTCCTAATATTTCCAGACAGGTAATGAGTAACCTTTCCTATAATATGGGGCAATTCGACAAATTTAAAATGCGCTTTGTTTTAGATAATCAAACTCAAAATGTCTTAAGCAGTAATTGGTTGAGATGGATCTTTGATAGAACATTTGGCGTCACTCAATCAATACAGACAACAAAACAACTCGGGCTTGAGTGGAACCATATCCTCAACCCGGCTACAGTGATGGAGTTGAAACTTAATTTTCTAAATGTGAAAAGTGAAGAAAGAATTGAATTATTACAGGACGGCGAGTTCATTGAACAATATAGTAACAAAACTAACTGGGTTTACTACCAAGGTCCGGCTAATTATTATGTTGGGAGACCTAATGATGACCGGGGTGATCAATTGGTTAAAACGTATGATTTTCACGGAAACATTTTGACTCAACTCAATAAAAATAATTTAGTCAAATCAGGGCTGCAATTTTCTTATTACGATTTGGATGTAAATCGCGACATGAATATTGTTGATGGCGGGAGTTATAGAAAAGTTTTATTTTCAGCATTTCCTTACGAAGGAGGTTTTTACATCCAAGACAAATTAGAATTTGAGGGCTTCATTGCAAACATCGGCTTAAGGTACGATTTCTATAACATGAATGCAGATTACTATTCCGATGAATTTTCACCTCTTCGAAATCCTTATTATGATGCATCTAAACCTTACCTTGAAAGAGGGCTTTATTATGATCCTTCTTTGGCGATGAAAGAAAAAACTAAACTTTATTCAAGAATTCAACCAAGAATTGGTATCTCGTTTCCGGTTTCCGAAACTTCCGTATTTCACTTAAACTATGGAACTTTTACCCAAAGACCTGCCTTCAATATGGTCTTTTATAATCAAGTTACCAGCTTTAATGAAATCGAAATCATCGGTAATCCGAGACTTAAACCGGAGAACACAAGAGCGTATGATATTGGGTTAGTAAATGCTTTTCCTTACGGAATAAAATTAGATGTCAGCGCTTATTATAAGGATGTTTCAAACCTCGTTGAAACAGCCTATTATTATGATGAGCAACAATCCGTCTACCAGACTTATAAAAACAGAGATTACGCTGATATCAAAGGCTTTCATGTAAGCATTGAAAAAACTGACGGACAAGTAAAAGGTTATATTCGGTATAATTATGAAGCTGCAAAGGGAAAGAGCAGTAACGGGTTAAATGCCCCGGTCACTTATTTTGAGACTCCGGCGCCTGGACAAGATGCAGTAGATCTTCCGGATCCTGAAGATGTGTATCTTGATTATGATAGAACTCATAAAGCCATTTTCAATATCAGGTATAGATCAGCAAGTAAAGATGGATTTAACATCGGCAACATTTACCCTTTAGGAAACATTAGCGTTAGTTTAACTTGGAAATTTTCAACCGGAAGACCATATACCTGGGATGTAAGCGGGCAGGGTCTTAAGTACAATAAAAGATCTCCGGACGAGTCCGACCTCAGGATGAGAGTTGAAAAAACTTTCAAAATGAACGCTACGAACGTGACTATTTATGGAGAAGGTTTCAATCTTCTCGATAGAATGGTCTATAATTACTCGAGAACTTTTAATGATGAAAGAAACACTCCCAAGTTTGAAAACGACCGAGCAAATGTTTTAACCTATGATGAGTTTTCACCTTTTGTTACAAGCCAGGAGGTAAATCTGATAAGTAATCAACCGAGATACTTCCGTTTTGGAGTAATAGTTAATTTCTAAAGAAATGAAAATAAAAAAGAGTTTCTATAAGGAAGAGAAGTTTATGAATCAATGCAAGGTAAATAAAAAATTTATTTTTCTTATTTCACTTCTTGTTATATCTGCGGGTGTTAATATCGCTCAAATTAGAGAATACAGAATTCATGAAAGAGGAATGCTGCATGAAACTGTATTTAATACAGGTGAAATAGGCAGAGCTTGGATGACAGGCGATGCCGGAAATAAAACAAGCGTTCCTTTATTTGAATGGCCGAGTAGATCTGCTACCGTGGTCGAAGGGCTTGAATACAGCGGGCAGCATAATATTATTGGCGCCGGAGTTTATCTTGGAGCTAATTTGGATGGACTGCCCGGGAAAGCAAATAGACTTTATGCCTTTTGCGGAGGAGTTGGCGCAGGGCAGCCCGAAGTTACTTTCGGACGATGGGTCTTTCCGCTCAACATCGAAAGAAAAGAAAACTACCCGGTACTTGCAGACGGTTCACTTAACCCCAATTACCTCCCTGACGAAGCAGAAGAAATTATCATCGCTTCTTTTGCAACTTCGGTCGGAATTACAATCACCCGCACTTCACGAGTGTGGAGTTTCCCTGATTATGATGATATGATTATTTACGAATATGAATTGGAATACACCGGAGACACTGACGGCAACCCGGCTACAATTGAGCAAACTAAAATGCTGAAGGATGTTATGGTTTGCTTTAATTATGGTTTTGCACCTTCTATGTATGGCTATCAGAGAACATATAATGTCTGGAAATATGATGCCGGAATTTATAGAGGCGACCAACGAGGTCATTGGGATTCAGATTATTGGTTAAGTTTTAATATGGATGTACAAACCAACTTAGATACTAATCTTGCTGGAAAACCTGAACCGAACAAAGATTTATTCAGACAATTTTCGTTGTCAGGTGAAAATGGTGGAGGTTTGGCAAGTCCTCAAGCACCGGGATATTGCATGCTCTCTTATGATTTAAATCATTTGGCAATCGTTGATCCGTTTGACTCAACGAGAAATGAATCCGAAGCTGTGCAAATCTTAAAATCCTCCGGTGGTGTTTATTATGAGCTTGATGAAAACAGTCGTATTAAGCAGCCCTGGTCAAATAAGATCAGTACCGGGAATACAAATTCTACAAAAATGATGAATCAGTTTTTTAACCCTGATAATAGATACAGCGGAGTTTATTCGGCTACAAGTACTACCTGGCCCGAATTACCCCACAATGATGAGAGATGGATCGGGCGAGGCGCTTATCCATATAGGCAGAGCGCTGACGCAGGTCAAAAGAATTTTGTCAATGGTCCTTATACATTAAAAATCGGCGACAAGATCAAATTTGCACTTGCAGAAGTTTGTGGATATGGGGCTGAACCCGGAAAAAGAGTCGAAGGAGGACAAACATCAACTCAATGGGCTAAGACACAAAGCTGGGATAGAAAAGTTGTCATTGGGGGTGAAGTTATGACTGAACATTACTTAACAGATTACGGCTATCCCGATTATATTAATTCAAATGTAAAGACGGTAACACAAGTCGCTCATAAGGCATTCACCGCTTATTTAGGAGAAGAACCGACCGTTCCGACCTGGCCGGAAAGTAATCCGACAGCGGGAAATTATAAAATTCCGGTTCCGGTTCCCGCGCCGGCTATCAGATTGGCAAACACAGCCCTTGGAGAAGTAATAGTTGAATGGAATAGGGCGGTTGAAAGTTTTACTCATCCTCGTTTAACCGGGCAGTTGAGTAAATTTAGAATTTACCAGGCAAAAGCCGGGATGGGTCCATGGAAATTACTAACAGAAGTCAACAAAGGCGATGTAAACGGTGAAGGTATGTATTATTTCCTGGATCAGGGTGCAAATTTCAAAATTGGCGAGTCAAGATACTATGCTGTTACTTCCGTTGATGTGAATGGAAATGAAAGCGGTAAAACAAACATTACAAAATTTGCAAAGAATGTCGGTTCAGTTGAAAAACTTGGAAAAGTTTATGCTGTTCCAAATCCATTTATTTCAAAATCCGGTTTTCAAGGGACCGGGGATGTAACTGATAAAATTGGATTTTATGGATTACCGGAAAAATGTACAATAAGAATTTTCTCGTATGGCGGACAACTTGTTGATCTCATCGAACATGATACTCCACTCTATTCAACCGAGTGGTTCCAAATGACTAAAAATGGCCAGGAGATTGCTTCCGGTATTTATTTCTATGTGGTAACAACCCCTAATGGTGAACAATCTAATGGAAAATTTGTCGTTATTAAATAAAATATCTTGCATAGAGGTATGCTAAATGAAAATCATGAAAAATAAATATTTAACAATCGGACTGCTGCTATTGTCATTTGCAGGTTCCCAGTTTCCCTTCGGAAAAGTTGGGACGACCTCATTTCAATTTTTAAAAGTATTCCCAGGTGCAAGAGCAAATGCTTTAGCTGGTGCGTTTACAACGCTCGCAAATAATTCCGAAGCTGTCTTTTGGAATCCGGCGGGATTGGCTCAAGTTAACCGGTTTGATATTTCAGCAGGCTATGTCGGATGGTTTATGGATGTGAAACATTATTCATTTTCAGCAGCATATAATTTGGGTGATATCGGTGTTTTCGGAGTCCATGGTATGGTTGCAGATGTAGGAAATATAGAAGTTACCACTGTTGATAAACTTGGATTTGTAAATGGTATTTATAATCCCGGACTTACGGGAGAAGTTATAAGACCGGGTTCGATGGTTTTAGGCGCTTCTTTTGCCCGATATCTAACAGATAAGTTTGCATTTGGCGTTACGGTGAAATATGTAAGGGAAAATCTGGTTTATGAAAAAGCCAGCGCTATAGTTTTTGACGGAGGATTAACTTTTAATTCAGGTTTCAAATCAATTGTTATTGGCGCTTCAGTAAGGCATTTTGGTCAAGAAGTAAAGTTTATTGATAAGAGTTATCCGCTACCTCAAACATTTAACATTGGGGTGTCTTCGTATCTTATTTCTGCAACTGATCCGTTACTCATGTCTCTTGATGATCAAAGTTTGTTATTTTCTTACGATATGATTCAGCCGAGAGATTATGATCAGATGCACAATGTAGGTTTAGAATATGGATACCAGGGGATGCTTTACCTCAGAGGCGGTTATTCGTTTAACAGCGATCAAGAAAAATTATCCGCCGGTCTTGGCTTAAAATATCAGAATTACCGGATTGATTATTCCTTTAATGATTATGGCGAGTATTTAAATTCCGTTCATAGAGTAACCGTTGGTTTCGAAATAAATTAAATAAAACATTATTTATGAAAGCACAAAACATGCAGCATGTTTATAAAAAATCAATTCTAACTAAAGTTTTTGCCGCGATACTTGTAGTGATGTTCGCAACTGCTCTTGTTGCTCAACATCGAGGGGACAATCTTTCTTTTCAAGGTCTTTCCGATAAAAATGAAGTCTCTGTAAAAGCTTTGGCTATGGGAGGCGCTTTAACTGCAGTTTCGGGAGACCTCTCATCATTATTTTATAATCCGGCTGGCTTATCCGGTATTAAACAATTACAAGTTTCCATTTCTTCCAATTATTATAACAAACAATGGAGAGAAAATCAAAATTACAGACCTGATAGATATTTTGTTACTCTGCCGTTTTATCTGGAGGGATTATATATCCCTCTTGATTCAAATAACGGAAAATGGGATTATCAAGTAGTTCAAGACACAAATTATAATTATATCGTTCAAGAACCGCAATTGGGTGTTGACCCTTATAGCGGTGAAGCGGCTGACTGGATGAAAAATAAAAGCAATGTTGGTTTGACAAATATTTCCGCTGCTATGCCGTTTCAAATATTGGATGAAAAATTTGTCGGCGCTCTCAGCTATAACAGGAATAATAATTTTTATGATTTTGATCGAAATGACACGTACTTAAATCCTCATATTGGCTATTTGGGATATGGCTGGGATATCACAAGAGTTGATGGTTTGCACACCATGGAGATGCAATGGTCAAGGTTTCTTCGTCAAAGATTTGGATCATTAAGTTCTGTGACCGGCGGATTATCTTACCGGGTGATTGACGAAATAATGGTCGGTGTTGGGGCAAATATTATGTGGGGTCAGAGCGATGATTATCAATCGCTCGTTAGGGTTGGTGATTTTTTATTGAGCAATCAACAAAGATTTACTTTTACCTATAGAGATATTTCTCAGTTACTAACAGAAACCTCAAAATATAAAGCTACAAGTTTTAACCTGAGTACAGTAATTCTGCTAAACAGGGTAACATTAGGTTTAAAAATAGATCTGCCTTATACTTTATCTCGAGAGTGGAGTTACACGCAAACAGATTTTGATTCTTCAACAACCGTCGCGACTTTCAGTGGAACGGACAAATTTAAAGTTCCGGCTATTTTTAATTGGGGAATTAGTTTTCAACCTGTTGATAATTTTACGATTGCTTTCGATTATGAATATGCTCCTTATAGTAAGGCAACCTTTGAATTAAGTTCGAACGATTCAAGCTTTAATAAATGGGTTAATAGAAATACAATCAGACTTGGTTTGGAGTTTAAAGCCATTGAATTCCTTTCATTCATGGCTGGTTATAAGAGCATTCCACAAACCTATATTCCCGACGGAGCAGCTATAAAGGACAAGGGACCGGATGCAAATAGTTATAGCGTGGGAGCTAGTTTGAATTTATTTTTTGGTAGAATTGATTTAGCATACGAATTGAGAATCTTAAAGTATTATGATTCTTACTTTAGTAATACAAATTACGTGTTTGAAAAAAGTTCTAATATATTAATCGGTTATACGTATGCTTTTAATTAACACACTTCACAGTCTTAATGTGAAAAGAAAGGTTATGATAAATTTTAAAGTGAGCAGTAAAACCCATCTTAAAATGGGTAAAATGTTCCCCGAACAGAATAAGGTAGCAGATTGAATGAATGGCATTGAATGGATGGATGTTTAAGATTTCAAATTATTTGATGCGAAATTGATGTCCATTCAGCAATACGTTCACTCATCTCTGAACTTTTGGTTCGTTTTTGTTCGGCTTATTTTTTGCAATTAATATCATTTTTTTAAAGTTCAATCATCAATTAACAACTAACAAAAAGAGGTAATTATGAAAAAAATTCTAATCCTTGCAGTGGTGATCTTTTCGATGGCTTCGGAAATCACAGACGCCCAGATTGCTTCAATTGCTGCCGGCAACTGGAGCAACATTGAAACTTGGGGGGGCGGAGTTGTCCCTGCAGCAACTGATGATGTAGTAATCAGCGCCGGGAACACAGTTACTGTTGACGTAGATAATGCTGAATGTAAAAATTTATCAATTGATGGAACGATGACGTTTCCCGACGTTGAGGCTCGATCAATCACCGTTAACGGCTCCGTAATAATCGGAGCTACCGGTAAATTTAATACATATAGTAGTGGTTCACCTACGGCATTGAGAAATCAAAAAATTACGATCATGGAAGACCTAACTGTTACCACAGGAGGTATCATTGATATGAGAAGGGGTTCCAACCCCAACGTTGGTATTGGTACCATTGAGTTTGCAGGTTCAGTTACTTCAAATATTTCTCTTTCTCAAACTTCTTATGGTTCAAGCATTGAAGAATTTAATGGTATTACGATTAATAAAACAGGGGGCGCAAAAGTTATTCTCAAAACCGGTAACCTTTATATGTCCAACAATACTTCAACGGGTCCGACGTATTTAACTTTTATTTCCGGATTGATTGAAACTGAAGGGACAAGCGTTTGGGGTTATCTGACAACGAATACGGTTGGAATCGTTGGAACCAGCAGCTCAAGTTTTGTCAAGGGAAACCTCGGCAGAGGGATGTCCAATAGTGCCGGAGCAACGAGAATTTTTTATGTAGGAGACGACGAAGGTTTTAGACCAATTACCCTTCGGTCATCTACTCCACAGGGGGCAACCGGAGCTATGTTAATTGTTACCTCCGTTTTAGGCGACGCAAATAATAGCAGCACCTTTGTCGGAGGGATAGATAAAGTTTCTGAAGTAAGATATTTTAAAGTAAGATATTATAAAGGCGCGAGTGGCGCTGCATCACTAACCCTTGATTCATTGGCTATAAGCTATGGTTTAAGCGATGGAGTTTCTCCTGGAAATATTAATCTAAGAGCTGCTTATTCAACTGATGAACGAGCTACATGGACAGCAGTGCAGCAAACAGAGCCATATGTAACCGAAACAAGCGATACGAGCCGGGTGGGCGGAGATATGCTTAGTCCTGGCATCACTCTTACTGATGGGCAGATAATTTATTTAGCTCTTGCGCGCGTCTCGGGAACTACGGAGAACAGTTTGAGCGGATTAGTTCATGCAGTAGAAAAAGAAAATGGAATTCCTTCATTCTTTATGCTCGATCAAAATTATCCCAATCCCTTCAACCCTTCAACGAAGATCAATTTTTCTGTTCCGCTTTCCGGTATAGTAAGATTGAGTATCTATAACGCTCTTGGGCAAACGATTGAGATTTTGGTAGATGAATTTCTTGATGCCGGAAGTTATCATGTTAATTTCGATGCAGGCAAGTTGACGAGCGGAATTTATTATTATCAGATTCAAGCGAACGGCTATTCTCAAACAAAAAAAATGTCCCTAGTTAAATAGTTAATTGTTCCTTGTGTGGCCGGGCGTTGAAACAGACGTCCGGTTTTTTAATTTATCAGATTCAAAAAATGTTAAAATCACTAATCTGTCATTATAGTTTTCGATTTCTCTTTGTTCCGTTATTCTGTATCTCAAATATAATAGCGGCTAAGTTTTCTACATCTTCAGCCTCGGAAATAACATCTGCTTTATCTTTAGTACAGCCTGGTGACACGATTCTAATGAAGAAGGGAACATGGCTGGATCAAAAAATAGTTTTTCAGAAAAATGGTACTGCGGAGAAATATATTTATTTACTCGCTGAAGTTGAAGGTGAAGTTTTTCTCACCGGAACATCTTCTTTAAGAATTGCAGGGGACTTTTTGGTTGTTAGCGGTTTAATTTTCAAAAATGGCTATAGCCCCGCGGGCGGGGTTATTGATTTTAAAAATGGTTCTTTAGAGAGTAATTATTGCAGGTTAACGAATACTTCTATCATTGATTATAATCCATCTAACGGCATGACCGATTATAAATGGATTTCTCTTTACGGAACGCACAACAGGGTTGACCATTGTTATCTTAAAGGTAAAACGAATATTGGGACAAGTCTCGTCGTCTGGCTTTCTACCAAGCCGAACTACCATCAAATTGATAGTAACTACTTTGGGTATAGACCGGTTTTCCCGGGGAACGGAGCAGAAACAATTCGCATCGGTACCAGCGATTGGTCGCTGTATGATTCTTTCACCACCGTCGAATATAATTATTTTGAACAATGCAACGGTGAGATCGAAATAATTTCAAATAAATCATGCGGAAACAATTTCCGATTTAATACTTTTAAAGATTGCGAAGGGACACTGACATTGCGACACGGGAACCGCGCAACCGTTGAAGGTAATTTTTTCTTTTGCGGTAAAAAAGCAAACTCCGGCGGCATTAGAATCATAGGTGAAGACCATAGAGTAATCAATAATTACATAGAAAATTCCGATGGCACAAGCATGAAATCTGGTATTACAATGATGAACGGGGTTCCTAATTCTCCTTTGAATAGATATTTCCAGGTGAAGAGAGCAATTGTTGCCTTTAATACCGTTGTTAATAGCAGGCTTTCCTTAAATATCGGCGCCGGAAAAGACTCTGAGTTATCATTACCTCCGTTAGATTGTATTGTCGCCAATAATATTTTCTACTCGACTCAGGCTCCGTTAGTTACCTTTACTGACCAACCTATCAATATGACCTGGAGTGGGAATATGTTTTATGGTTCATCATTGGGGATGACACTTCCAGAAAATAATTTTAATGCGGATCCTCAGTTATTAAAATCTTCTGATAATTTGTACCGGCTATCTTCCATCAGTCCGGCTATAAACAATGCAAATCAAGATTATAATTATGTAACTGTTGACATGGATGGACAACAGAGAAGAGAGAACAGTGATATTGGAGCCGATGAATTTTCGACTGAACCAATAAAAATGAGCCCCGTTTCAGCCGCTGATACAGGACCCGGGTTTATGCGCGAGCCAACATCTGTTTCCGGTTCAAAAAAAAATGCAGTGACAAGTTTTATGTTGTACCAAAACTATCCCAATCCATTTAACCCGAGCACTACGATCAGTTTCACTGTTCCGGTAAACCGTTTTATAACCTTAAAGGTTTATAATATTCTTGGAATTGAGGTTGCCTCGTTAATAGATGAAGAAAAAGAAGCAGGGTGGTATAATTACGAATTAGCTGTTAGGAATTATGAATTACCAAGCGGGATTTATTTCTATCAATTAAGAACAGATGATTTCTCGCAAACTCGAAAGATGGTTGTATTGAAATAGTATCAAATGACCACAGGAGGTCATAAGTAATTAAAAGAGAACAAGTTAAGTAAGAAAAAGAGAAAAAATCATTAATAAGGGAAACGAAAAAACAAATCGTTTCCCTTAAAATAA
>Ga0100399_1000696_pt1 | contig 24047 bp, 38 predicted proteins | sample CryGeymeta201523_FD_81545 | JGI IMG/M metagenome (GOLD analysis project Ga0100399, IMG submission 81545) | Groundwater microbial communities from Crystal Geyser aquifers in Utah, USA - Crystal Geyser metaG 2015-23 | ecosystem: Environmental > Aquatic > Deep subsurface > Groundwater | place: USA...
AATGTTCAGATGACGGTTACGCTAATCAACCCGATTGCGATGAACGAAGGTTTGCGTTTTGCGATTCGTGAAGGTGGTCGTACAGTTGGTGCAGGGGTTGTTGCTAAAATTCTTGACTAATTGGTAGTGCGAAAATAGCATAAATAAATGCTTGATATAAAGCGGGTTTGTTGTTAAAATCCGCACCCTTAGTGAGCAGTGACTTTTAATATATCACTGCTTTTCTTTTTTTGTAATATGAGAAAAAGATTATTATGGCGACTCAAAATATACGTATTCGCTTGAAGGCGTTCGATCATCGATTGATTGATCAGTCTGCTCGTGAGATTACGGAAACAGCAAAAAGAACAGGTGCTCAGGTTAAGGGACCTATTCCTATGCCAACCCGTAAAGAGCGTTTTACCGTATTGATTTCTCCGCACGTCAACAAAGATGCGCGTGATCAATATGAAATTCGTACTCATAAACGGTTGTTAGATATTGTTGATCCAACAGATAAGACGGTTGATGCTTTGATGAAATTGGATCTAGCAGCAGGTGTGGATGTACAGTTAGAGCTTAGATAGTTTTTGGGCTTGTTAGTGTTGGTCATCAATCGTAATGGCTAATTGATAAAAATAATGAGGTAATGATATGGGTATTGGTCTCATTGGTACCAAGGTTGGTATGACTCGTATATTTAACGAGGATGGTGTGTCGACCCCTGTAACAGTGGTTGAGGTATCAGTAAACCGAGTTACACAGATTAAAAGCTCTGCGGTTGATGGTTATGATGCCATTCAAGTAACTTGTGGGGTAAAGCATGCCGGTCGTGTTTCAAAACCTGCCGCAGGCCATTTTGCGAAAGCTTCGGTAGAGGCTGGCTTAGGTTTGTGGGAGTTTAGATTACAGGATTTAGCTGAAGCTGAAGGGCTAGAGTTAGGTTCAGAAGTAACCGTCGAGAAGTTTGCTGATGTTAAAGTCGTCGATGTTACTGGTAATACAAAAGGGAAAGGATTTCAAGGTGGTGTTAAGCGTCATAACTTTAAGATGCAAGATGCAACACATGGTAATTCCTTATCTCATAGAGCGCCTGGCTCGATTGGTCAGAACCAAACCCCTGGGAGAGTCTTTAAGGGGAAAAAAATGGCTGGTCAAATGGGGAATGTTAAGCAAACAACTCTAAATTTAGAGTTGGTTAAGGTTGATGTTGAAAATTCATTGTTGCTGATCAAAGGTGCTTTGCCTGGTGCAAAAGGCAGTACTGTTATTGTTCGCAAGGCAATTAAATAAGGTGGGCATGATGGATTTTAAAATAATTGAATTATCGAGTGGAAAAGAGAGTGGAAAGGTAGCCGTTTCTGATGCTGTCTTTGCGGTAGACTTTAATGAGTCACTGGTTCATCAAGTTGTAAATGCTTATATGGCAGGATCAAGATCTGGGACAAAAGCTCAGAAGAACCGGTCAGCGGTACGAGGTGGCGGTGCTAAACCATGGGCTCAAAAAGGTTCTGGTAGAGCAAGAGCCGGTACTTCACGTGGCCCTATCTGGGTTGGTGGTGGCCGTGCATTCCCTGGGCATAATCGTGATTTTACTCAGAAAGTTAATAAGAAGATGTATCGTGGCGCGCTTAAGTCAATATTTTCTGAATTAGCAAGAACAGATCGTCTCGTTGTTGTTGATGATTTTAAGATGGATGCACCAAAGACCAAAGAGTTTGTATCAAAATTACAAACTTTAAACCTTCAAGATGTATTGGTTATTACGGAAGGGTTTGATGAGTATCTTTATTTATCTTCGCGTAATTTATACCATGCAGGTGTGTGTGATGTAGCTTGTATAGATCCTGTTAGCTTAGTTGGGTTTAAGTCTGTAGTTTTGACACAAGGCGCACTGAAGCAGCTTGAGGAGAGATTGGCATGAGTAGAGAGCGTATATTGAAAGTGCTTTTGGCACCCCATGTTTCTGAAAAGTCAGCCTTAATGGCAGGTGCATCTGAACAGTATGTATTTAAAGTTGTTTCTGATGCGACTAAACCTGAGGTTAAGCAGGCGGTAGAAAGTTTGTTTGATGTTCAGGTTCAGTCTGTAAATATGATTAACATCAAAGGTAAGACCAAGATCTTTAAAGGGCGTTCTGGTAAACGTAACGGGACTAAAAAGGCCGTTGTTCGTTTAGCTCCTGGACAAGAAATTGATTTTATTGGCGCTGAATAAGAGGGATTGTCATGGCTATTATTAAAAAATCAAAACCAACATCGCCAGGACGTCGTTTTGTCGTCAGTGTTGTTGATCCAGATTTGCATAAAGGTAAGCCCCATTCTGCGTTGTTAGAAAAGAAATCTAAAACCGGTGGGCGTAATTCAAATGGTCGTATCACAGTAAGGCATCAAGGTGGTGGTCATAAACAACACTACCGTCAGATCGACTTTAAAAGAAACAAAGATGGGGTAACTGCAACAGTTGAACGCCTAGAGTATGATCCAAACAGAACAGCACATATTGCATTGCTAAAATATTCGGATGGTGAAAGAAGATATATTCTCGCACCTAGGAATGTAAAAGCTGGTGATGTTATTGTTTCTGGAGATGTGGTTTCTATTAAGGCTGGAAATGCATTGCCTTTGAGAAATATTCCAGTAGGTACCATTGTTCATGCAATGGAAATGCGACCTGGTAAAGGTGCTCAGATTGCTAGAAGTGCTGGTGCTTATGCGCAAATCGCTGGTAGGGACGGTGCTTATGTGTTGGTTAAATTGCGCTCGGGTGAGATGCGTAAAATTTTAGCTGATTGTCGTGCAACAGTTGGTGAAGTTGGTAATCAAGAGCATTCATTAAGAAAGCTCGGGAAAGCCGGCGCAAAGCGTTGGAAAGGCGTTAGACCTACTGTAAGAGGTGTTGCAATGAACCCAGTTGACCACCCTCATGGTGGTGGTGAAGGGCGTACATCTGGTGGGCGTAACCCTGTAACACCTTGGGGTGTGCCGACTAAAGGTAAGAAAACTCGTAGTAATAAGCGTACTGATAAGATGATCGTACGTCGTAGAAATAAATAAGGAAGGACCCTATGCCACGTTCAGTTAAAAAAGGACCTTTTGTAGATCATCACCTTGTTAAAAAGGTGTTGGAGGCACAAGAATCTGGTAATAAACGTCCCATTAAAACATGGTCTAGAAGATCAATGATTCTTCCAGATATGATTGGTTTGACGATTGCAGTACACAATGGTAAAGAGCATATCCCTGTCTATGTTTCAGAAAACATGGTTGGCCATAAGCTTGGTGAATTTTCAATGACTCGTACTTATCGTGGTCATGCAGCTGATAAAAAATCTAAATAAGGAGAATGGATATGCAGGTTAGTGCAACTCATAAATTTGCTCGAATTTCTCCTCAAAAAGCACGCCTTGTTGCGGATTTAATCCGTGGTAAAGACGTTGAGGCAGCTGTAAATATCTTAGCTTTTAGTGATAAAAAAGCAGCGAAATTATTAAGTACAGTGTTAAATTCAGCAATTGCAAATGCGGAAAATAATGAAGGTGCCGATATTGATGAGCTTAGAGTGACACAGGCTTATGTCAATGAAGGGCCTATTATGAAGCGTATGCGAGCAAGAGCAAAAGGTCGTGGAAATCGTATCTTAAAACGTATTAGTCATATCACTGTGACTGTCGGCGATAAGTAAGGAGAATCAGAATGGGTCAAAAAGTTCATCCAATTGGAATTCGTTTAGGGATTACCAAAGATTGGAATGCACGTTGGTATGCGGATAGCAAAAACTATTCTGATTTTTTAATCAGTGATGTTGAGATTCGTAAAGAATTACATGAAAAATTAAAGCATGCTTCCGTTAGTCAAATTAACATCGAGCGTGTTGCCAATGGCATTAGAATCACAATTCATACTGCAAGACCTGGTGTGGTTATCGGTAAGAAAGGTGAGGATATTGAAAAGCTAAAGCAGTCAATTATTGCTAAGACGGGCATGCCTGTTAATATCAATATTGAGGAAATTAAGAAGCCAGAATTGGATGCAAAGTTAGTTGCTGAAGGAATAGCTCAGCAGCTTGAGAAACGTATTCAATTTAGACGTGCTATGAAGCGAGCAGTCAGTAATGCAATGCGCTTAGGTGCACAAGGTATTAAGGTTAATGTGTCTGGTCGTTTAAATGGTGCTGAAATTGCTCGTGCTGAATGGTATAGAGAAGGGCGTGTCCCACTTCATACGTTACGAGCAGATATTGATTATTCAGCTTTTGAAGCTGACACCACTTACGGGAAAATAGGGGTTAAAGTTTGGATCTTTAAAGGTGAAAAGCTTGAAAAAATTTCTATGGTAAGTGATGACAAGACACAAACAAAAGGCAAGAAAGGCCGTAAATAAAAGGAAAACTTGTTATGTTGATGCCTAAACGTACAAAATTTAGAAAGACACATAAGGGTCGAAACCGCGGTCTTGCAAATGTCGGAAATAAGATCAGCTTCGGTCAATATGGTTTAAAGGCCATGGAGCGTGGTCGTATGACGTCACGTCAGATTGAGTCAGCACGTCGTGCAATGACTCGTAAAGTCAAGCGTGGTGCCAAGATTTGGATTCGTGTTTTCCCTGATAAGCCAATTACTAATAAACCTTTAGAGGTTCGTATGGGTAAAGGTAAAGGGAGTGTCGAGTATTGGGTTGCTCAAGTTCAGCCTGGTCGAGTCCTTTATGAAATGCAAGGTGTTGAAGAAGTGGTTGCTCGTGAAGCATTTGAGTTGGCCGCTGCAAAATTGCCTTTCAAAACACAATTTGTAACTAGAACGGTGATGTAAATGACTTCAGAATTAAAAGAAAAGTCAGTTGATGAGCTAAGAGAAGAGCTATTAGCGCTTTTAAAAGAGCAATTTAACCTAAGAATGCAACATGCAACTGGACAGTTGTCGAATAGCGCACAGTTAAAAACTGTTCGTCGTTCTGTTGCTCGAGTTAAAACCATCATTCGTCAAAAAGTAGGTAAATAGAATGGCTGGTCAAGAGAAAAAACCAAGAACGATGCAAGGTGTTGTTGTAAGTAATGGTATGGATAAGTCAGTAGTGGTTATGACAAACCGTTATATCAAGCACCCAAAGTATAAAAAGTTTGTAAGAAAGTCAACAAAAGTCATGGCACATGATGCTGATAACACCTGTGGTGTTGGGGATAGTGTGACTATTTCTGAGTGTTTACCTTTGTCAAAGAGAAAGACTTGGGCGTTGGTTTCAATTGATGAGAGAGCAGCGCTTTAAAATTTGCGTTGACATTCTTTTTTAAATTGATATAATTCCCAAAATTTTTAAACCGCCTTAATAGCCAAGCCGATTCGGAACTAGTTATTTTGGTGGTTTTTGTGTTATTTATTTTTTATGGATGGAGTTCCATCATGATTCAAATGCAAACTGTGCTGGATGTCGCTGATAATAGTGGTGCGAAAAAAGTCCAATGCATCAAAGTATTGGGTGGTTCGAAAAGACGCTACGCTAGAATTGGTGATATTATCAAAGTGGCTGTGAAAGAAGCAGTACCTCGTGGTAAGGTCAAAAAGGGTGATGTTTATGATGCGGTTGTGGTACGGACTGCTCAAGGCGTTAGACGTGCAGATGGTTCTAAAATTAAGTTTGATGGCAATGCTGCTGTCATGCTGAATGCTAAAAAAGAGCCGATTGGTACACGTATTTTTGGCCCTGTAACCCGTGAGTTAAGAAATGATAAGTTTATGAAAATCGTTTCTCTAGCTCCAGAAGTTTTATAAGGAACGGATAATGAATCGTCTAAGAAAAGGTGATGAGGTTATCGTTATTGCTGGAAAAGACAAAGGGAAACTAGGTTCAGTTTCTCAAGTTATGCAAAATGGTAAGCTACTAGTAGATGGTGTCAATTTAGTTAAGAAACATGTAAAGCCTAACCCGATGTCGGGAGATCAAGGTGGTATTGTTTCTAAAGAAATGCCAATTGACGCTTCTAATGTTGCTTTATACAATCCTGAAACAAAAAAAGCTGACCGAGTTGGTATTAGAGAAGAAAATGGCGTGAATGTTCGCTATTTCAAGTCTAATGGCAAAGCGGTTATGGCTTAAGTAGGTTGAAATATGGCAAGATTACAAAATATATATAATGATCAGGTTGTTCCTGCATTGGTTGAGAAGTTTGGTTATAAGTCTATTATGCAGGCGCCACGCTTATTGAAGATAACAGTCAATATGGGTGTTGGTGAAGCCATTGGTGATAAAAAAATTCTTGATAATGCGGTTTCTGATATGGAAGCCATTACGGGACAAAAGGCAGTCCGCACGATTGCAAGAAAATCTGTCGCAAGTTTTAAGGTTCGTGATGGTTATCCGCTAGGTTGTAAAGTAACCTTACGTGGTGCCAAAATGTATGAGTTTTTAGATAGATTAATTAATGTTGCATTACCTCGTGTTCGTGACTTTCAGGGCGTCAAAGCAAACGCCTTTGATGGTCGAGGTAATTACAACTTAGGCATCAAAGAGCAAATCATTTTCCCAGAAATTGAATTTGAAAAGGTTGATAAGATTCGTGGTATGGATATTAATTTTACCACCACCGCATCAACTAATGATGAGGCAAAAGCTCTTTTAGAAGCCTTTAATTTCCCTTTTAAAAAGCAATAGAGGTTTCTCATGGCTAAGCAATCAATGATTGAAAGAGAAAAGAAAAGAGCAAAGATCGTTGCAAAATATGCATCAAAACGCGATGCATTAAAAAAAGCATCTGTTGATATGTCTTTGAGCTTTGATGAGCGTATGGATGCGATGGATAAGCTAGCAAAGCTTCCACGTAATGCATCCCCTGTTAGACAACAAAATCGTTGTAAAATTACAGGTCGTCCGCATGGCGTTTACAGAAAATTTGGGTTGTCACGTAATATGCTAAGACAATTAGCTATGCAAGGTGATGTGCCTGGTCTAAGAAAAGCAAGTTGGTAAGGATAAATATTTATGAGTATGTCTGATCCAATAGCTGATATGTTAACACGCATTCGTAATGGTCAAATTGCTGGTCATACAAAAGTGGTTATGCCTTCTTCTAAAGTCAAAATTGCAGTTGCAAAAGTACTTGAAGATGAAGGATATGTTAGTGCATACAGCGTAAGTGAAAAGAATGGTAAGTCAGAGTTGTCGGTTGATTTGAAATATTTCGAAGGTAAGCCGGTAATTGAAACATTGAAGCGTGTAAGCCGACCAGGTTTGCGTGTTTAAAAAAACAAAAATGAATTGCCAAAAGTAATCGGTGGTTTAGGAGTTGCAGTTATTTCAACTTCTAAAGGTATCATGTCTGATCGTAATGCTCGTAGTCAGGGGATTGGCGGTGAGATTCTTTGTTATATAGCTTAAGGAGATCACAATGTCTAGAATTGCAAAATCTCCTATTACATTACCTTCAGGTGTTGAAGTAAAGATAGATGGGTCTAATGTGTCTGTTAAAGGATCAAAAGGTTCGTTATCAAAGTCTTTAAATGAAATGGTTGCAATCACATTAGAAGATGGTGTGGTATCAGTTGCACCTAAAGGTAATCAAAAAGATGCTTGGGCCCAAGCAGGAACTGCAAGATCAATTATTAATAATATGGTCCAAGGTGTATCTGAAGGTTTCGAGAAAAAATTACTGTTAGTTGGTGTTGGTTATCGTGCGCAAGCACAGGGTAAAACATTAAATTTAACGCTTGGTTTTTCTCATCTAGTAAATCATGAGCTTCCTGATGGTATTACTGTTGAAACGCCTTCACAGACAGAAATTGTTGTGAAGGGGGTTGATAAACAAGTAGTTGGTCAAGTTGCAGCAGAGATTCGTGGCTATAGACCACCAGAACCTTATAAAGGGAAAGGTGTTAAGTACGCTGATGAATATATTTTGCGTAAAGAAGCTAAGAAGAAATAAAGGTTGGGATTATAAATGGATAAGAAAGCTACCCGACTTCGTAGAGCAAAAAAGACTCGTGCAAAACTTGCTTCGCAAGAAAGAGCACGTTTATGCATACACCGTACACCTCGGCATATTTATGCTCAGGTGCTGTCAGCAGATGGTACTACGGTGATTGCTGCTTGTTCTACAGTCCAAGCAGATATTAAAAAGCAAGTTGCTTTTGGTGGAAACAAAGAAGCTGCACGGCTTGTGGGTCAGTCGATAGCGGAACAAGCTAAGAGTGCAGGGATTGAATCTGTTGCATTTGACCGCTCTGGTTTTAAATATCATGGCCGTGTTCAGGTTTTAGCAGATTCTGCTAGAGAGAACGGGCTTCAATTTTAAAAGAAGGGATAACGATGTCTTCAAAAGAATTACAAGAAGGTCAAGACGGTCTTATTGAAAAACTGGTTTCTATTCGCCGTGTCGCAAAAGTTGTGAAAGGTGGTCGAGTTTTTGGTTTTTCTGCTCTCACTGTAGTTGGTGACGGTGAAGGTCGTGTTGGGTATGGCAGTGGTAAGGCAAATGAAGTGCCTGTTGCAATCAAAAAGGCAATGGAAAAAGCGCGCATTAATATGAGAGATATTCATCTTAATGGAAGTACCTTGCAGTACCCAATTAACTTTAAACAAGGTGCTGCTAACATTGTTATGTTGCCAGCTTCAGACGGTACTGGGATTATTGCAGGTGGTGCAATGCGTGCTGTATTAGAAGCAGCTGGTGTTAAGGATGTTTTGGCGAAATGTGTTGGAACAACAAGACCTGTTAACGTTGTACGTTCAACAGTGAATGCCTTGACAGCAATGAGTAGCCCTGAACTTATCGCAGCTAAGCGCGGCAAGTCAGTCGAAGAAATTTTAGGTGAATAAAATGTCAGATAAGAAATTAGTCAATGTTACTTTGGTTAAAAGCACTATTGGACGTTTGCCAGCTCATAAAGCGTGTGTATCTGGCTTAGGTCTAAGAAGGATGAATCAAACTGTAGCAGTTATTGACACTCCAGAGAATCGTGGAATGATCAATAAAGTTTCCTATTTGCTTAAAGTAGAGGAAGCATAAAATGCATTTAAATACTTTATCGCCTGCTGAAGGCGCCAATAAAGCTGCAAAGCGTAAAGGTCGCGGCCAAGGTTCCGGAAACGGGAAAATGGCTGGAAGAGGTCATAAAGGTCAGAAGTCACGTTCTGGTGGTTTGCCTAAGATCGGTTTTGAAGGTGGTCAGATGCCTTTACAGCGTAGATTGCCAAAAGTTGGTTTTACATCACGTAAAGCAATGTATGCCGCTGAAATTCGTTTAGATGCTTTGAACCTGATTGAAGCTGATGCAATTGATCTAGAGACTTTAAAGTCGCTTAATCTTATCTCCGATAAAATTAAGGTCGTGAAGGTGATAAAAAGTGGCAAGCTAACAAAGCCTGTAAAGCTGACTGGAATTAAGGCGACTAAGGGAGCACAGGCCGAAATTGAGGCCGCTGGTGGCTCTGTAGAAAGTTAATATGAAAAGTCAATCAATTGAAAAATCAAGCTCAAATGGATTAAGACAAAAAATATTTTTTGTATTAGGTGCCTTAATTGTTTATCGATTAGGTACGCATATTCCAGTCCCCTTGATTGATCCAATTGCGTTAGCGGCAATGTTTGAACAGCAAAAAGGGACAATCCTTGACATGTTTAATATGTTCTCGGGGGGTGCCTTGGAGCGCTTATCGATACTTGCTTTAGGAATCATGCCGTATATTTCTGCATCAATCATTATGCAATTGCTGACGGTTGTTTCTCCAACGCTTGAGCAATTAAAGAAAGACGGCGAGGCTGGTCGGCGTAAGATTACGCAATACACACGATACGGAACAGTTGTTTTGGCAACTTTTCAAGCCTTAGGTGTTTCAATTGCTTTAGAGTCACAGAACATTAATGGCATGTCAGTTGTTCTAGAGCCAGGTATCTTGTTTAAAGTTATTGCTGTCACAACACTGGTTAGTGGCACCATCTTTTTAATGTGGCTTGGTGAACAGATTACTGAAAAAGGAATAGGAAATGGTATTTCCTTGATCATTTTTGCAGGTATTGTTGCTGGACTTCCTTCCGCATTAGGTGGGACTTTTGAGCAAGTTAATACGGGTGCGATGCATGCTATAACCGCATTTATACTGCTTGCATTGGTTTTTGTCGTGATTGCGTTTGTCGTATTTGTAGAACGTGGTCAAAGAAGAATTCCAATACATTATGCACAACGTATGCGTGGTCGTAAAATGTATGGTGGTCAGGAAGGGCATTTACCCTTGAAGCTGAATATGGCAGGTGTTATTCCTCCCATTTTTGCTTCAAGTATTATTTTGTTTCCAGCAACCCTTGGTGGTTGGTTTGGAACGGCAGAAAATATGGGTTGGTTGAAGGACATTGCGACAACGATGTCTCCAGGACAACCTTTATATATTTTGTTTTATGCGATGGCGATTATTTTCTTTTGTTTTTTCTACACTGCGATTGTTTTCAATCCGAATGAAACAGCTGATAATCTTCGTAAATCGGGTGCTTATATTCCAGGCATTCGACCAGGTCAGCAAACGGCAAGAAGAATTGACACGATTATGAGTCGATTAACTCTAGCAGGTGCAATATACATTACGCTAGTCTGTTTATTGCCAGAGTTTTTGATCTTATATTGGAATGTGCCTTTCTATTTTGGAGGTACTTCCTTATTGATTATTGTGATTGTGGTTATGGATTTTATGACAAATATTCAAGCCCATCTTCAATCAGGTCAATACGAAAGTATGATGAAAAAAGCAAATCTAAAGGGTCGGTAAGTTTTAATTGGTTGATAATTAAAGGTTACTACTAGTAATTAATCCTCAAAATGAGTATAATCGCTCGTTTTTTGGTAGATGGATAGTTAAGGAGCGCAAAATGGCTCGTATTGCCGGCGTAAATATACCAGTTAACAAGCTTGTTGTAATTGGATTAAGATCGATCTACGGTATTGGACAGACCACTGCACAGAAAATTTGTGCTGATGTTAAGATTGATCCAACTACTAAAGTTCGTGAACTGACGGAAGAACAGTTAGAATCACTTCGTTCTGAAGTGGCAAAGTTTAAGATTGAAGGTGACCTTCGTCGTGATGTAACAATGAATATCAAGCGATTGATGGACATGGGTTGTTATAGAGGAATTCGTCATCGTCGTAGCTTACCTTTAAGAGGTCAGCGAACAAAAAATAATGCTCGTACTCGTAAGGGTCCTAAAAAACCTATTAAGCGTTAAGCATAAATTAGAGATTAGATATGGCAAAAGCAAATTCACGTGTTAAAAAGAAAGCAAAACAGGATGTAACTGATGCAGTTGCACATGTACATGCAACCTTTAATAACACCATCGTGACAATTACTGACCGTCAAGGAAATGCCTTATGTTGGGCAACATCTGGCGGGAGTGGTTTCCGTGGTTCACGAAAAAGCACCCCTTTTGCGGCACAGGTTGCTGCAGAGCGTGCTGGTCAAATGGCCACAGAGTATGGTGTCAAAAATATGGATGTTATGGTTAAGGGCCCCGGTCCTGGACGTGACTCAGCAGTTAGAGGCCTTAATAGTGTCGGTTTTAAAATCAGCTCGATTTCTGATGTAACCCCTATTCCTCATAATGGTTGTCGTCCGCCTAAAAAACGTCGTGTTTAAAATTCAGAGGTAGAAGATGGCTAGATATATTGGTCCAAAGTGTAAACTATCACGTCGTGAAGGTACGGATCTATTCTTAAAAAGCGGTGTTAGAAGCATCGAGTCTAAGTGCAAAATAGATCAACTTCCTGGACAACATGGTGCAGGTCGTAAGCGTGTTACGGAATATGGTTTACAGTTGAGAGAAAAACAAAAAGTTCGTCGTATGTACGGCGTTCTTGAAAAGAAATTCCGGTTATATTACAAGGAAGCTGATCGTCGTAAGGGTTCAACAGGTGTTAACCTATTACAACTTTTAGAAAGCCGGTTAGATAATGTTGTTTATCGTATGGGCTTTGCATCAACTCGTGCTGAAGCGCGTCAATTGGTGTCTCATAAGTCGATTCAAGTAAATGGACAGTCTGTAAATATTTCTTCTTATGAAGTTTCGGCGGGTGATGTGATTAGTATTAGAGAGAAATCACGTAATCAAACTCGTATTGCTACTGCATTAGAATTAAATGCGCAATCAACAAATGTTGGATGGGTAGAAGTTGATACTAGTAAGTTTGAAGGCGTTTTTAAATCTGTACCAGATCGTACAGATTTATCGGCGGATATTTCTGAAAACTTGATCGTTGAGCTTTACTCTAAGTAACCCATTGAAACGGAGATAACTTCTAATGCAAGAGATGTTAGAGCAGCTACTGACACCCCGTCTAGTAGATATTAAAACAATTAGCGGTTTTAATAGCCGTGTCACTCTTGAGCCCCTTGAACGTGGTTTCGGCCATACTTTAGGGAATGCTTTAAGAAGAATCTTATTATCTTCTATGCCGGGTGCAGCCATTGTTGAAGCTCAAATAGATGGCGTTTTGCATGAATACTCTTCAATTGAAGGGGTTCGTGAAGATGTTCTTGATATTATGTTAAATCTCAAAGAAGTCGCTATAAAACTAAACGAATCAGATGAAGCAGAGTTGTCATTGATCAAAAAAGGTCCTGCGGTTGTAACAGCAGGTGATATTCAGCTAAATCACGATGCTGAAATCATGAATCCTGATTTAGTTATTGCGCATTTAGGTGATGGTGCTGAGCTTTCAATGAAATTGAAAGTTGAGAAAGGAATTGGTTATCGAGCAGCGCTTCAATCAACTGAGTCTGACTCTTCACATATCGGTGCACTTAAATTAGATGCTAGTTTTAGCCCGGTAAAAACAGTTAGTTATGAAGTGCAGAATGCTCGTGTTGAGCAACGTACAGATTTGGATAAGCTGATTTTGAACGTCGTAACGGATGGCACTTTAGATCCTGAAGAAGCCATTAGACAGGCCGCAACGGTTTTACATTATCAGTTGATTGCTTTTGTTGATCTGAAGCATAAAGAGATCGTGGTTCAAGAAGAAGAAGAAAATGAATTTGATCCTATCTTCTTACAACCAGTAGATGATTTAGAGCTTACGGTTCGTTCAGCGAATTGCCTCAAAGCAGAGCAGATTTACTATATTGGTGATTTGGTTCAAAGAGCTGAGTCAAGTTTGTTAAAAACCCCAAATCTAGGAAAAAAATCATTGCAAGAAATTAAAGATGTTCTTGCTCAGAGAGGTCTAGGTTTAGGTACCAAGCTCGAAAATTGGCCACCTTCAAGTTTGGTCAGTCGAGAGTCAGTATAATTTAAAGGAAACTACCATGCGTTATCGTAAAAGTGGTCGTAAATTAAATCGCAATAGTTCACATCGTAAAGCGATGTTTAGTAATATGTCAGCGTCTCTTATTGAACATGAGATGATTAAGACAACCGTTGCTAAAGCGAAAGAATTGCGTGGTGTTGCTGAGCCGCTAATTACATTAGCTAAGCAAGACAGTGTTCATAACCGTCGTATTGCTTTTTCTCGTTTAAGAGATAAAGCAGCTGTCGGTAAGCTTTTTTCAGAACTAGGCCCACGTTATGAGTCTAGACCCGGTGGATACATTCGTATACTAAAATGCGGATTTCGGCCTGGTGACAATGCGCCTATGGCTTATGTTGAGTTAGTTGATCGTCCTGAATCAGCAACTGAATCTGAAGATTAAATAATAAACCAGCGTTAGCTGGTTTTTTTATGTCCCGCCTATTTGATACCCATTGCCATCTTGTTGACCTTTCTGAAGACTTGAAGGATCAACTTACCTCCCATAACACCATACAATTTCTTAGCGTTGGGACAAATCCTAATGATTGGCAAAACACATTAAAGATTTCTGATCTATATTCATCTGTTCATAGTGCTGTAGGTTTTCACCCTTGGTTTGTTGCCGATAATTATTTAAATGATCTTAGTTTGCTTGCCACAATCCTTGCTAATGCTTCAGAGATTAAGGCAGTTGGAGAAATTGGGTTAGACTTTAATAAAAAATATCAGGCTTATTATAACGAACAGCTTATTGCTTTTGAGTATCAGCTAAAGTTAGCAAATCAATTAGAGCGACCAGTTTCTGTACATTGTTATAAAGCCTATAATCAAGCTTTACAACTTTTTAAAACCATACCCAGTCAGGGCATTATGCATGGATTTATGGGCGGTCTTGAGTTGGCTAAACAGTTTGTTAAACAGGGTTTATATATCGGCGTTAATGGCATTATATTAAATTCAAACGCACGACGTTACCATCAGATGATTAAAGGGATTGGTTTAGCCAATCTTGTCTTGGAAACAGATGCACCTTATGGTGCAAATTTACCTTCTTTATTCCCTTTTGATGTATTGCCTAAAATTGCAACTCAGGTTGCAACGCTTTTAGCGTGTTCGGTTGAAGAGGTTATTGGTCAAACAGGTTATAATGCATCGATGATTTTGTTAAAGGACAGTTGATGAAGCCACTATTTGAAAGAAGTTTATTAGTTTTTAGTGAAAAAGGAATTGCTAAACTCGAAAATGCACACGTATTAATTGCTGGGATAGGTGGCGTGGGAGGATTCGTCGCGGAAGCGCTTGCAAGGGCTGGCGTAGGGCGCTTGACACTGGTCGATCATGATGTGGTATCACCTTCTAACCTTAATCGTCAAATTGTGGCTTTAAACTCCACATTGGGGTTACCTAAAGTTGAGGTGATGGCGAAGCGTGTTCATGATATTAATCCGGATTGTCAGGTGACGTTGATTAAATCTTTTTTAAAACCAGACGAAATGGCTGATTTGCTCTCAGCAGATTATGATGCAGTAGTGGATGCTATAGACAGCTTGAATTGCAAAGTGGCTTTAGTTGCGACAGCTTTTAAACAAGGAATGAATATTTTTTCAAGTATGGGGGCAGGTCGACGAATCGATCCAAGTCTGATAAGGATAACCGATATTTCGAAAACACATACTTGTGGTTTGGCTAGAAATATGCGTCAGCGATTAAAAAAACAGGGTATTTATAAAGGGGTTCCTGTTATTTTTTCTACAGAATTACCAAAAGAACCTGGCCCAATGGAAGCGATAGAAGGGGCTAGGGGTAGAGTGGTCAATGGCACCGCCAGCTATATGCCAGGTATCTATGGGTTGATGTTGGCGGGGATAGTCATTCAAAAGTTAGCCACCTAACCTTTAAGGAACTTTAGTTAACTAAAGGATAAAGCCCTGAGCGATTGACAATAAAGGGAGAACGTTTGATCGTGCGATTTTTTTTCCATGTATTCAAAATTTTTTCAGCAATGGGTTGGATTTCATTGGCTTTCATTCCAGGGCTCAACTCTTTAGAATAGAGCAGCTTTAATAGAATATAATCTAGCCCGGTCAGTAATTCAATTTTACTCTTATCGTTTGCTATGCTGGGAAATACCCAATCGGAATCATTGGGCAGCCCCATGATTTGAGTGGTTTCTTCTACGATACAAGCAACCAATAGTCCCTCTCCCATAACCCGATCAACCGGAATAATGACGGTTGCATCGGTGATTTCACTGCGGCTGTTGATACGAAAACTCCCCATGCAATTACTGTCTTGCGCTAAGTCTTTAACGTTGCTTTGAGTGTAGCGCTTAATCATGTCGGCGTAGTATTCCCCGCGAGTGAGGATAATCTTTAAGTTGGCTTGAGATTGACTGGGTTGAATGCGATGACCGGTTATTTTTTGTAAGTGTTCTAGGTGGGCGGTTATTAGGCTGGTTATCATATCATTTGTAGGCATTTCTATATACTTAACAGTATATTGGATGGGCGATTGCCATCTATTCAGACGTTCAGTGCTTTTCTTGTATTCATTTTTGAGAGCCACTTCAAAAAACGCTTTTTGAATATAGTCTACAGATTGCCATTCATCATAAGCGGGTTTAGCAGCTAGCTGGCTAGAAAAGAAACAGATACACAGCAGATGGATAATTCGATTAACCATTCACAAGAAACCTTAAATATCTGTATCTATGCAATCGCTTACGGAGCAAAAATTTTATCCTATATTAGAGACCTTTGCACGAGATGGATATCTCCATAAAAGGGTTAAAATTTCCCTCATTTTACTTTCGTATCCGACTCATCCAAATGTTTCATTTCGCGTGCAGCAAGACATTAAAAATAGCCAGGCCTGGCCATTTCATGCTTGGATCAAAGGTTTTTTCGTTAACAATTTTTTTAAATAGTGGCCGGTATAGGAAGCATCCTCTTCAGCAATCATTTCCGGTGTGCCGGTTGCAATAATTTGACCCCCCCCTGAACCACCCTCCGGCCCTAAATCAATTACCCAATCGGCTGTTTTGATAACGTCTAAATTGTGCTCAATAATGACAATGGTATTACCATGATCACGAAGGTTTCTGATGACTTTTAATAATAACTCTATGTCATGAAAATGCAACCCTGTCGTCGGTTCGTCCAAGATATACAAGGTGTTTCCTGTATCGCGTTTGGAGAGCTCTTTCGCGAGTTTCACTCTTTGTGCTTCGCCGCCGGAGAGGGTGGTCGCACTTTGACCTAGTTTAATGTAACCCAGACCGACTTCTATTAACATGGTCAATTTGCGCGACAAAACCGGAATGGCATCAAAGAAAGCTCGGGCATCTTCAACAGTCATTTCTAATATATCGTGGATGTTTTTGCCTTTATAGTGCACTTGTAATGTTTCACGATTGTAGCGTTGACCATTACAGACATCACAGGCAACATAGACATCCGGTAAAAAATGCATCTCAACTTTGATCACCCCATCACCTTGGCAAGCTTCACAGCGACCGCCTTTGACATTAAAGCTAAACCGACCAGGTGTATAGCCGCGGGTGCGTGATTCCGGGGTAGCAGATAAAAGTTCTCTAATCGGTGTAAACAACCCCGTGTAGGTGGCCGGATTAGAGCGAGGTGTGCGTCCGATTGGACTCTGGTCAATATTGACGACCTTGTCAAAATGCTCAAGTCCCTTAACCGTTTGATAAGGAGCAGGTTCCAGTTGCGCTTTATTCAGCGCGGTGGCAGCAATTTTGTAAAGCGTATCATTGATTAAAGTGGATTTGCCTGAACCAGAAACCCCTGTGATACAAGTTAATAACCCTGCCGGAATGGCTAAATTGACAGCTTGTAAATTGTTACCGGATGCCCCTTCAATGTTTAACCAATTCTGCGGAAGCGGTAAACGCTCTGTTGGAACGGTGATGGCTTTCTTGCCGGTAAGGTACTGACCGGTAAGTGATTCAGGATTTTTCATCACTTGTTCCGGACTGCCTTGGGCAATCACATGTCCGCCATGAATCCCGGCACCGGGGCCAATATCCAATACATAGTCTGCTGCACGAATAGCATCTTCGTCATGTTCAACCACGATAACGGTATTGCCTAAGTCTCTAAGGTGATTCAGGGTGTTAAGCAGTCTGTCATTATCACGCTGGTGTAAACCAATAGAAGGTTCATCTAATACATACATGACCCCGACCAGTCCGGCTCCGATTTGGCTTGCGAGGCGAATTCGCTGCGCTTCACCACCAGAAAGTGTATCTGCACTGCGATTGAGATTAAGGTAGTTTAAACCAACGTTAACCAAAAAAGATAACCTGCTATGGACTTCCTTGATGATTTTTTCAGCGATTTTCCCCTTACTGCCATCGAGCTTGAGTTGGTGAAAGAACGTATGTAATTCGCCAATTGGGCGTTCAGTTAATTCTGGAAGGTTTTTTTCGGCAACAAAAAAATGGCGTGCAGATTCGTTTAAACGGGTACCGTGACAACTGTGGCACAGGAGAGATACTCTAAATTTTTCAAGTTCATCGCGAACGGATTTGCTTTCCGTTTCAAGCAGTCGGCGTTCCATATTCGGGATTACGCCCTCGAAACGACGTCTATCCGCATATCGACCGTGCGGTAGCGGCAATTTTTCTTTACCTGAGCCATATAAGATAATTTCTTGTTGTTGGAGGGGGAGATCCTGCCAGGAGGTTTCCATATCAAATTGATAATGATCGGCCACGGCTTTAAGCAGGTCGTAGTAATATTTATGGCGGCGATCCCAGCCACGAATAGCGCCGCCGGCAAGACTGAGCTCAGGGTGTATGACAATTTTATTGGCATCAAAGGTTTGTTTGACCCCGAGCCCATCACAACTGGGGCAGGCGCCATGCGGGTTGTTAAAAGAGAAAATGCGAGGTTCGAGTTCTGGCACTGAATATCCACAATGCGGGCAAGAAAAACGCTCAGAGAAGACCAATCGGAAATCATCGTCTGTTTCCATTGGTAACACCAATGCAATGCCTTCTGCTAAATGTAATGCCGTTTCAAAAGATTCAGCCAAACGTTGTTTAATGTCTTCTCGAATTTTGAAGCGATCCACAACCACTTCAATATCATGTTTTAAGTTCTTATTTAAGGAAATGGAACCATCCAATTCCATGAGTTTGCCATCAATACGAGCACGTAAATACCCTTGCGCTTGTAGTTCATCGAGTAAGTTTTGATGGGAGCCTTTTTTACCCCGAACAACCGGTGCCACTAATAGGCACTTACTGTTTTCCGGCAAGGTTAAGGTGTGATCGACCATTTGGCTAACCGTTTGTGCGACTAGATCACAGTGGTGTGCTGGACAGCGGGGGGTTCCAGCTCTAGCATAGAGTAATCTTAAATAATCATAAATTTCCGTCACAGTGCCGACGGTGGAGCGAGGGTTATGAGAAGTCGATTTTTGCTCGATTGAGATGGCCGGAGACAAACCTTCAATATGATCGATATCCGGCTTTTCCATGACAGACAGAAATTGGCGTGCATAGGCCGATAGCGACTCTACATAGCGTCGTTGGCCTTCAGCATAAATGGTATCAAAAGCTAATGACGACTTTCCTGAACCAGATAATCCGGTAATGACAATCAGCTTGTCTCGAGGTAGCGTGACATCAATATTTTTTAAATTATGGGTGCGAGCACCTCGAACAATAATCTCTTCAAGCATTCTTTATCAGCCAGTCTTATGGTAAGCAAAGTCAGTATTATAGCAAAATCGTACAGATGGAACGGCAGGATGGGGAGCAAGTGAGGCGATAATCTGATTGTCTGCTATTGATTAGAATTAAAAAGTGATATAGCGACTGTTTTGACATCAGTTTACATACCTAAAACCATCACAATAATGATATAATGCGGAGCTTTCAAAGTGCCAAAGTTATTTGCTTGAGTGTCTCTGAATTGACAAACATACATAACAATCGTACCCACTGATACCCCCGTAAATAGGACAGTATTTGATGTTACAAGAGCGTTGCCAAATGAACCCCGTCGAGAAAAGAGCTGCTTTCTCGGTAGCGGGCATTTTCTCAACCCGCATGCTTGGGTTGTTTATGATTTTCCCTGTTTTTGCACTGTTTGCTCAAGAAGAGTTCCAAGGTGTTACTGGAACTCAAATCGGTATTGCGATCGGTATTTACGGCCTAACACAAGCGCTGTTACAAATCCCTTATGGGATGCTTTCGGACAAGTTTGGGCGTAAACCGCTGATTATTATCGGTATGCTGGTTTTTATGGCGGGATCGATTGTTTGTGCCCTAGCCGAATCCATAGAAATGATGATTCTAGGGCGCGCCATTCAGGGAATGGGGGCGGTTGCTGCAGTATTAATGGCAACGGTGGCGGATTTGGTCTCTGAACAATTTCGGTTAAGAGCCATGTCCATCGTTGGTATCACCATTGGGTTGTCTTTTACGGCATCTTTGGTTGCCGGTCCAGTATTGGGGGAGCTTTTTGGGGTTAGAGGGATTTTTTGGATTATTGCAGGCCTGGGCGTTTTAGGCATTATTTTAGTGCTTTTCGTCGTACCGGCCATTACCACCCAGTCCTATCAGCGGGAAGCTGAAGCCGATCCAAGTCAATTTAAGGATGTTTTAAAAAATTCACAACTACTGCGCCTTGATGTGGGGGTATTTGTATTACACGCAACCCTAACAGCGATGTTTATCGCGGTACCGTTTATGATTCGCGATCTCGCGGGACTGAATTCATTAAGTCATTGGGAATTATATCTACCCGTCATGTTGCTTTCCTTTGCATTAATGGTTCCCTTTATTATTCAGGCAGAATCTAAAGGCAGAATGAAACCCATTTTTGTCGGGGCGATTTTAACCATTGCACTCATGCAGTTGGCATTGCTCTATGGTTCTATTGGATTCTGGACCTTGTTTTTATGGCTATTAATATTTTTCACAGCATTTAATTTATTGGAGGCTTCATTGCCTTCTTTGGTGGTCAAACTGTCGCCGCCAGATAAAAAAGGCACCGCAAGTGGTATTTATTCCAGCAGTCAATTTCTCGGTGCTGCCTTAGGTGGGTTTATCGGTGGTTGGTTTTATGAAATGTATGGTGTGGAAGGGTTGTTTTTGTTTACGACAACCATCGGTTTTGCGTGGTTCTTGATAGCACAAAATATGGCAACGCCTTTGCCGCTCAGTATTGCCTCTGTACCCTATACGGCACAGCTATCCGATCCAGAACAGCATAGCCTAACAGAAAAGTTATTAACTTATGATGGTATTTACGAAGTGGTTTTTGTGGCGGCAGATCAGCGTGTATACTTTAAGATAGATCGTAAAAAAATTGATGAAATTGGCTTAGTAGAGTATCTTGAAGTAGGACTCAGCTAAGTCGGGCAGAAAAATCACATACCCTTTTTGCCGTTAAAAAGGTATGATTTAACACTTAAAAAAGATGATGGAGAAGAACGATGGCAAGAGGTGTCAATAAAGTAATCTTGGTTGGAACGCTCGGCAGAGACCCCGAAATAAAATATGCAGCAAATGGTAATGCAATTGCAAACTTAAGTGTTGCCACCTCTGAGCAGTGGAACGACAAGGCAACCGGGCAGAAACAAGAAAAAACCGAGTGGCATCGCGTCGTCATCTTTGGGAAACTGGCTGAAATCGCAGGACAGTATTTAACCAAAGGCTCACAGGTCTATCTTGAGGGTAAGTTGCAAACCCGTAAATGGCAAGATCAAAACACCGGTCAAGATCGGTATTCAACAGAAGTGGTGTTGGATTTTAATGGTGTGATGCAAATGCTAGGGGGGGGGAACCGACAAGCTGGAAGTGATGCTGCGGATGATGGAAATCAAGGCAATGGAAATTATGCAGCGCCTGGAGCGCCCATGAATGCCTCAGGTGGACAGCCAAGATCGCAAACCACGCAATCGAGTGGTTTTGGGCAAGCACCACAGCACCCGCAACCCGCCCAACAAAATTACGGCGGACAGCCCCAGCAATCCCCTCCAGCACAACAGGTTCCTGCCTATACGCCCAATGATTTTGACGATGATGATGTGCCGTTCTAAAACAGACCTGATATTGAAAAGTAAGCTTATTGTCATTAACTATTTGAAACCTGCCTTAGAGCAGGTTTTTTTAGTTTTATTGGTTTTATTTGGCTCAAGGTAAGCGTAGGCTGGCCGATAGGCTTTATTAGAGGTTACCCAGAATGAGTAAAAAAAACATTACACCAGCTTTACGGTATTTCTTTAAGAAATTAGAGCGAAAATCCGATGAGATTTATCAGGCTGAAAATTCCAAGAATGTACAATCGCACGAAGTTCCTTTTGATGAGGTAGAGCGTTTTGCGCGTGCAATTATGACGCAAAATATCTTTATTCACACAGTGGGTATTAACGGCAAGCATGAATCTACAATTTTGACAAAGGCGATGTTCAGCATTAATAAAGTGGTACGACTTTATTACAGTACCACCTTAGATGAAAATGATCAGGGGTATATTCGTATTCGACCTGACAGTGAACAGCAATTGATTTTAGTAGAGCGCTTGCATGGTTATCGACCTATGCCGGAATTACTTTATGCCAGCCTAGATGAATGTCACGTGATTCGTTTTTTTATTAGTTGGTTGATTCGTCGTATTGATTGGGATAAAACGAAGGTTAACCATTTGGATTTGTATAAAGAATTTGCTGAAATTGAGCGTAAAGAAGTTGAGGAAGAGATTGCGGCTCAGGAAGCAATTAAACAAGAAGCAGAACTGAAAAATGCCATTAAGAAACATTTTCCAGATAAGAAAAAGGTACCGACAAAGGTGATTACCGGGCAATAAATATTTGTTTTTAGTGCGAGCGGTTGATGGCCAAATCTGCTAGTGATAGCAAAGCGGTTTTAAAATCGGATTCCGGAAACCCTGAAATGGCTTGTTTGGCTTTGCTGACTTCTTGAGTGGCAACCTCTTGTGTGTAAGTGATCGCGCCAGTTCTTTGAATGGCTTCGGTGACATCGCTCAAAAGCGAAATGCCTTCTGTCTCTATCGCACGTCTCACCAATGCTTTATCTGTATCAGATCCTTTTTCAAGGACATAAATAAGGGGCAAGGTGGGCTTCCCTTCAGCGAGGTCGTCGCCGAGATTTTTGCCAAGGGTTTTGGCATCTGCCATATAGTCTAACGCGTCATCGATTAATTGAAATGCAGCCCCTAAGTGACGGCCATATTCAGCTAAGCATTGCTCATATTGTGGGGTTTCAGCGAGTACGGCGCCTAAATGGGTAGCGGCTTCAAATAATTTTGCTGTTTTTCGATGAATGACTTCCATGTAGCGACCCGTTGTGGTATCTGCATCGTGACAATTAAGCAGTTGTAACACTTCACCTTCGGCTATGACATTGGTGGTTTCAGAGAGGATTTCCATCACTCGCATGTTTCCGGGTTCCACCATCATTTCAAAAGAACGTGAATATAAAAAATCACCGACCAGTACGCTGGCTGCATTTCCCCAGACTTCATTGGCCGTTTGGTTGCCTCGGCGAGTGGTTGACTCATCGACAACATCATCATGTAGTAGGGTTGAAGTGTGTATAAATTCGATAACCGCAGCGAGGGTAAGGTGGTGGCGTCCTTGGTAGCCGCAAGCTCTGGCAGTGAGCAGTACCATCAAGGGGCGTAAACGTTTGCCACCGCTGTTGATAATGTATTGACCTATTTGATTGATCAACACCACGTCCGAAGCCAGTTTGGTTAAAATTAACTGGTCGGTGGCATGAATGTCGTCTTGAATAAGGGCACGTATCTCAGAGAGCGTCATATTGAATTTGTATTTAGGCCAGTCGGTTTAAAACGCTAAAGTGTAGTATGAATTTAACGATAATCAAAGCTGTATTTGTTTTTTTAATAAAAAAAATCTCCAACGCCGCTATGGCGATGCTTTAAAAGCAAATAATTAGATAATGGGTTTGACCTTGTGTTTAAAACCATATATAATCCCGCCTTTGCCGTTTCTGACGGCGTAAAAACCAGATTATTTGAATTAGAATAATAACTAAACCGGGAGTTTCCAAATATGTATGCGGTAATTAAAACCGGTGGTAAGCAATATCGTGTTCGTGAAGGCCAAGTTCTACGCGTTGAGTCCCTAAATGCAAACGAAGGGGATACCGTTGAATTTGACCAGGTCATGATGGTTGGAGAAGGCGCTGACATTCAGTTGGGTGCGCCTCTTGTTGAAGGGGCAAAAGTTGCAGCGACTGTTAAAGAAAACGGCCGTGGTAAAAAAGTCACCATTATCAAGTTCCGTCGTCGTAAAAACAGATCACGCACTAAGCAAGGCCATCGTCAAAACTATACTGAAGTTGAAATTACAGGTATTTCAGCTTAATTTTAATGTTCCTTTTGTTTGGACGTTAATCGATTAATTATCAACTTGATCTTATTTCTGAGTAGGGAGTAAGCAGGTTAACAGGAGATGTCACCATGGCTCATAAAAAGGCTGCAGGGAGTACTAAGAACGGTCGCGATTCCAATGCTAAACGATTGGGTGTGAAGCGTTTTGGTGGTGAGCAAGTTTTAGCGGGAAGCATTATTGTCCGTCAGCGTGGGACCAAGTTTCATGCAGGTAGTAATGTTGGACGCGGTAAGGATGATACGTTGTTTGCCAAAGAAAGCGGAGAAGTTGCTTTTGTTACCAAAGGTAAGCCGCTTCGGACTTACGTAACAATTCAAACGCATTAAGAAACGCGTTTTTAATGGTTTAAAAAACCCCGGCTGGTTCGGGGTTTTTTTGTTTCTTG
>Ga0100399_1000728_pt1 | contig 23654 bp, 18 predicted proteins | sample CryGeymeta201523_FD_81545 | JGI IMG/M metagenome (GOLD analysis project Ga0100399, IMG submission 81545) | Groundwater microbial communities from Crystal Geyser aquifers in Utah, USA - Crystal Geyser metaG 2015-23 | ecosystem: Environmental > Aquatic > Deep subsurface > Groundwater | place: USA...
ATACCATTTCGCTTTCAAAGGATAACGCGGCGGCAAGGAGGAGTCACCGCAGGCGTATTACTAATACGTCGAGGACGCCGACGACGAAGCCAACAAAGTTAGCCAAAGAAAGCGAAATGGTATAAGTCATAAGTCGAAGTATGAAAGTCGTCTGTATCATACCATCACGTTGGCATTCCACAAGGTTTGAGGGAAAACCCCTGGCCGATCTTTGTGGCAAGCCTATGATTGCCCATGTCTATGAGCGTGTATTATGCTCAGATATTATATCTGATGCCGCGGTAGCAACCGATGATGAACGGATATTTGCGGCGGTGCAAAAATCAGGCGGCCAGGCAATCATGACCTCATACGGGCACAGATCGGGGACGGACAGGATCGCCGAGGCTGTTTCCCGTCTTCATCTTGACGATGACGATATTGTCGTGAACATCCAGGGTGATCAGCCTATTTTTGAACCTTCTCAAATTGGCGAGGTGGCGAGTCCACTTTTAGATGATCTTTCCCTTCCCATGTCCACCCTGATTTATAAAATTGTGAGAGAAGAGGAGATTACCCACAAGAACGCGGTGAAGGTCGTCTTTGATCGGGACCATTTTGCCCTCTATTTTTCCCGGGCTACGATCCCCTACGTCCAGGGGCGGGGACAGCAGGCCTCCTACTATAAACACCATGGAATATACGCCTATAGAAAGGCATTTCTTGACACTTTTACCCGTTTGGAAGAGGGGCGCCTTGAAAGACTGGAGGCCCTTGAGCAACTGAGGGCGATGGAGCATGGCTACAGGATAAAGGTTGTAGAGACGATGCATGATTCCATAGAGGTAGATACCCCTGAGGACCTTGAACGGGTGAGAAGCATCCTCAAAGGAATACGTCATACGTCATAAGTCTTTTGACTTACGACTTATGACGTATGACTTAGGCCACGACGGAGCGTGGCCCTCCCCTTACGACTTATGACGTATGACTAAAGCTCGCCACATCCATTTTTTTATATTACTGGGTCTTGCTACCGTTCTTTTTATCTATCTTTTGAAACCTTTTTTCTTTCCCCTCTTCTGGGCCACCGTGATTGCTGGTGTCGTGAGCCCTTTGTATAAAAGGTTAAACGCAAAACTGAATCGTCCCAATGTAAGCGCCCTGATTATACTTTTGATGATCACCTTTATTATTATCCTGCCTGCAGGTGTCATCGGCAGTTTGCTGATTTCCGAATCCCTTCAGATATATGATGACCTCAACAGGGACAGCAGTTATCCCGAAGAAAGTCTCCGGAAAATCATGAATGTGATCAAATACAATCCTTACTTAGACAGATTGAAGATCAACGAAGTCTTCTGGACGGAAAAATTCTCTGAAATTGCCAGAGGCATTGCCGGTTACATCTTTGTCCACATCAGGAGCCTGACACAAAACACTCTCATCTTTATTGTCAAGTTCGCCATCATGTTCTACGCCCTCTTTTTCTTTGTTCGCGACGGGGACAAATTTCTCAGGATGTTGCTGCGCTTCCTCCCCCTGGAAGATGATAGGGGAGAAATGCTTTATAAACGATTTACAGACACTACCAGAGCTGCCCTGAAGGCAACCTTGATTATCGGTGGTCTTCAGGGAATATTGGGCGGTCTTGTTTTTTTGGTGGCCGGTATTGAGGGGGCATTGTTCTGGGGCATTGTAATGGTGGTTTCCTCTCTCGTTCCGAGTATTGGTTGTTCCATTATCTGGGTTCCTGCGGGCATTATTATGTTGTTGACCGGTCATACATGGGAGGGAATTCTGATCCTGGTCTTCGGCGCGGCGGTTATCAGTACGGTGGACAATCTATTGCGACCTGTATTAATCGGCAAGGATGTACAATTGCACCCCCTGTTGATTTTCTTATCGTCCTTAGGAGGTATCGCCCTGTTCGGCATCTCCGGTTTTGTCATCGGGCCCATTATTGCCTCCCTGTTTCTCACAATCTGGGAAATGTACGATTATTTTTCTTGAGGATAAGTTGTCCTGAAAATATGGGTGAAAGGAGGTTATAAAAGAAATGGAATGGAAGATGAGAGCAGCCAGGTTTTGCAAGGATTTCTGTCCTGTGTGCAGAAGGGCGAGAAAGAAGCAGGGGGGCATCTGTTACTGGTTTGTCAAGAATGTGGATCGAAAAGTTTGCCCCTGCTGCAAGTCTTATGAAAGTGTATACGGCAGGCTTGCATACGAACCGGAATTGCCGGAGGACTGATGACTTACGACTGATGACTTCAGAACTCTATGCCCAGGTTGACCTCCGGTTCGAATATCTTGCCGATAGATTCAAATGTATCCTGGTATGGTGAATGCAAAAATATTGTCGGCAAGGACTTGATCGCATCCCATTTATTCCCTTCGTTACTGAATAATTCGGTCATATCTCTCTCAAACTGACCGGTTGCATAGTGTGAAAACGTCAAGGTAAGGTAACGGAGATTAAAGCGATTCCAGTTTGCTTCGCTTTTTCTGTCTGTATCAAGTGTAGATAAATAACTATCCATAAAATCCTCGATATCCAGGATTTCAGAAGACCCGTCCGGCATAAAGTTGATTTTATTTTCCAGTGGAGTCACCGCGGAAACACTTAATGCGAGATCGGCTCTCATTTTAAATGGTTTCCACTCAAGTACCGTGCCATAAGACCGCTCTGCATTCACGGTAAAAAAGAGAAAAATAATCAATAATAAATTCAGGTGATGTAGTCGCATCGTACCACGCAAGACCTTCTCTATCTTCTGTCACAGGTATGAACTAAGGAAGCTTCAATATCTGGTTAACGTATAATGGATCATTAAGCTTCATGTGGTTTAACTTTAGCAGGGTGCTGATCGTTGTGTCATACTTCCTCGCAATCTTGCTTAAGGTATCACCCCTTTTAACCTTATAGGTACAAACCTTAGACCTCCGAGCGGAGGAAGCATCCGCCTTCAAAGGCACAACCCTCTCCTCCCCCTTTTTATCCACTTCCGGCTCCCTTATCTTCAGCAGCCGACCCACGTACAATGGATCATTAAGCTTCATGTGGTTTAGCTTTAGCAGGGTGCTGATCGTTGTGTCATACTTCCTCGCAATCTTGCTTAAGGTATCACCCCTTTTAACCTTATAAATAGAGATAGGGGTAGGGGGCTCTGTGTTTTTTGGTGCATCATCGGGAGCGGATTTTGTTGTACCATCCTGTTTCGTTATTATAAGTTCCGGACTTACCGATGATGGAAGAGGGAAGAATTCACTTATGGAGGCAGCTATAGTCTCTGCAATCTTCTCCTGAAAGTGACGACTCCGCAGCAGTCTTTCCTCTCCTGGATTTGAAATATAAGCGGTCTCCACCAGAACGGACGGAATCTCAGGAAGTTTGAGGACTATGAAAGATGCTTCCTGAATATTGCAGAATTTTAGAGGACCTACCGTGTCCAGATGTTTAAGAAGGATAGTGCCGAAGCTTTTCGACAGGTTGATGGTATTGGTTTGAAACATATTCAGGATAATAGGATCCAATTCATTATTATTGCCTTCGCCATTTGGAGAACCTCCTATAATATCGGCCAGGTTTTCTTTACGCGCTAAGACCCTTGCGGCTTCACTGCTTGCCCCTCCGGTTGAGAGGCAGTAAACTGAACTTCCACGAACATACCTGTTTCGGGAAGCATCCGCATGGATACTCACGAACAGGTCGCCGCCGTATTCCCTTGCTATCTGCAACCTTTTCTTGAAAGGTACGTAATAGTCTCCCCCCCTGGTCAGGAAGGAGCGATACCCATTGCTTTTATTGAGCATATCCCTTAATTTTCTACTGATAGTCAGGACAACATCCTTTTCGCACGTGCCGTCTTGTCCAATTGCCCCGGGGTCATCTCCTCCATGACCAGGATCAATAATGATAATTTTATCCTTTCTTGAGACCTTGATCTGTTTCCTTTCTTCGATTTCTTTTTTTTCAATATCGGGAAGTTCAATGTCAACAACGACACGATCAGGTTTTTGCTGGAATTTTTTGAGTTTAAATACTTTTGTGTTCACATATTTGGCCAGTGACAACTGAACCCTTACAGCATTCCGTGGAAGTGGTATCAGCATAATTCTGTCTATTCCAGGCTTGTTCAAGATGATCTCGGGCGTAATGGTTTGGGGGAAAGCGGTATTTTTGAAATTAATTGATATTTTCTGTTCATCTTTGACGATGTTATACTGAGCTTCATCACTCGTATCAATGACGATCCTTGTATGGTCCGGTGCGGTCCAGTGTCGAATATTGAGGAGCCTTGTCAGAGCAATGGCTTCAGAGGGTAACAGCATTACCATAAGCAGCAATAGGGCAATAATGATTCTCTGTATCCTTACCATGCTCAAGGAAATCCTTAATGATTTTTGTCAATCTAATAGTACCGGTTTTATTGAAATATTTCAAGCCTTAATGTAGAGCCCCCCTTCTACAGCACAGGGTCAGAGAAAGAAATTGACAAGAAAATAAAAGTGGAAGTATGATATTTTAAAAGGAGGGCAGACTATGAACAGTAAAGAAAAAGTCAAATCGGCAAGGCGATTTGATGGTTGTCCTGTCACGGAAACTTCAGCCGGGATACCTTTAAAAGAGGTCTACCGTCCTGCTGATTTAGAGGGCATGGATTACCGGAAGGAGGTCGCCGACCCCGGAGAATATCCCTTCACAAGGGGGATATGGCAGAATATGTACCGGGGGAAACTATGGACGAGGAGGGTATTTACCGGCCTTGGTTCGACGGCGGACACCAACAAGAGATACAAGTACCTGTTGGAAAAGGGCGCCTCAGGGCTGTACTGTTTTGGTGACACCATCACCCATCAGGGAATTGATCCCGACCATCCGTTGGCCCGGGGATATGCGGGCGTCAGCGGGGTTTCTATCGTTTGCCTTAAGGACATGCATGCTCTGTTTGACGGGATATCCCTGGAAGATGTAAGCGTCTCTTTCAACAATCCCTCGATGGCCGCCGTCGTCGTGTATGCGGCCTTTGTCGCCTATGCCCAGGATATGGGGTATGACCTGAAAAAGATCAGTGGCTCCATCCTGAATGAGCCGATTCATCTCGTTTACAGCATGTACGAGACCAATGCCAAACCTCTGGGCCTGGCGGCAAAACTGGCCACCGATGTGATCGAGTACTCTATAAAGAACACCCCGAGATGGCATCCTATCGCCCCCAATGCCTATGATCTGCATGAAAAGGGCGCTAATGCCATCCAGGAAATGGCCATTACTATTGCTATCATGGAGGAATATATCCAGAGGATGTTGAAGCGGGGGTATGCGGTTGATGAATTTGCCCCCCGGGTAAACGTATTCGGATGTGCGTGCGATATGGATATTTTCGAGGAGATATGCAAGTTCAGGGCTGCCAGGAGGGTCTGGGCCAGGACGATGAGTGAAAAATACGGCGCCCAGAAGCCGGAATCATGCAGGCTCTATCTATCTGTTCATACCTCAGGCAACTCCTTAACAGTACAACAGCCTGTGAACAATGTGGCGAGAGTCACGCTCGAATCCCTGGCATGCGTCCTGGGCGGCCTGCAATCTTTCGATCCGGCAGGCTACGATGAGGGTTATTACATCCTTACCGAGCATTCAGCTTTGACCTCTCTCAACATTCACAATATTCTTGCCTACGAATCAAGAGTGGCAAGCGTCGCCGACCCTCTTGCGGGGTCCTATTTTGTGGAATGGCTTACAAATAAGATGGAAGAGGAGATGTTCAAGGTAATAAACAAGATAAACGACATGGGAGGCGCCATTCAGGCTACGGAATCGGGATGGATCGGCGCGGAGCTGGATCGTGAGCTGATCAGAGAACAGCAGGAAATAGAAGAAAAGAAGAGAATCATTGTGGGCAGGAATGAGTTTGTCGTCTCAAAAGAGGAAGAGGTACCCATCATGGTGGGGAGAGACAGACCCCTGGAAGAGCAGATGGCCACCTCTGAGAAGAGGGAGAACGAGATCAGAAGGCTCCGTGAGACGAGGGACAAGAAGAAGGCAAAGGATGCGCTGACGACCCTGGGAGAGGAAGCGGCCAGGGGGGAAGCTCATAATCTGATCCCCCTGATAATGACCTCTCTGAGGGCAAATGCAACCCTGGGGGAGATATTGGGAACGATCCGGGTGGCAAATGGAGCAACTTATGATCCTTATGAAGTATTGCATGGCCAGATTTAAACCCAAATTATGCGTGAATTGTAGCCGCAACCTTAAGGTTGCGCTATTTATGACAATATTTATTTCACTTATTGGGTGAATTTATTCGCAGGCTAAAGCCAGCGGCTACAACAATTTTCATAAATTCACATAATTTGGGTTAAACCGGTTCATGCTCTGCCTGTACATATAAGATATATTTACAAGGGCAGCTTTATATCCTGCCCCTACTGAATGAGGAGTGATTTCATGGAGGATAGTGCAAACAGGAAGATCAAGGTCGTGGTAGCTCTGCCGGGATTAGACTGCCACGATAGGGGAATAGTATATTTAAGCCATATACTCAGAAAAGCCGGCATGGAGGTAGTGTATCTGGGAAAGTTCAATACGCCGGAGCACATCGTCAATACCGCCATTGAGGAAGACGCCGATGTCATTGCCCTGAGTTACTTGAACGATCACCTTTATATGTTGTTTTTCCCCAGGGTTGTTGAATTGCTGAAGGAAAAAGGATGCGGTGATATATGTGTCATCGCCGGTGGAAGGATTATAGAAGAGGATCGGCCTAAGTTGAGAGAAATAGGGATAACCGGATTTTTTGGACAGAGCACCCCCGTCGGGGAAATGATCCGGCACATAGAGGACAGGGTAAAGAGTGAAAGATGGGTTGAAAAAAGTTAAAACCCAATTTTTCTGCCAGAACTGCGGTCACCAATCGCCAAAATGGCTGGGTAAATGCCCCTCGTGCGGCGAGTGGAACCAGTTTGTGGAAGAGGAAATAAGGGGAACCGCTCCTGCTATTTCTTCTGAGTTTCAGTTTGCAGGCTCCCCCCTGCCGATTGACGCTATCACAGCGGATGAAAAGGAGAGAGTTGGGACAGGGATTGCCGAAATGGACAGGGTCCTCGGCGGCGGGATCGTGAGCGGTTCGGCGATCCTGGTCGGCGGTGATCCGGGGATCGGTAAATCAACTCTCCTCCTCCAGGTCCTCCAGTGTTTGGCAGAGAGGGACATGAAAGTCCTCTACGTCTCCGGAGAGGAATCGGCAAAACAGATTAAACTTCGGGGAAGCCGGGTCGGGGCCTCATCAACGAATCTTCTCGTTCTCGTCGAGATCGCCCTTTCGAACATCATCCAGCAGATCAAAGAATTATCACCCCACGTCGTGGTGATTGACTCCATCCAGACGGTTTATTCATCCGCCCTTTCTTCTGCGCCAGGTAGTGTGGGGCAGGTGAGGGAGACATCAGGAACTCTCATTCTCCTCTCAAAAAAGACAGGGATTCCCGTCTTTCTCATCGGTCATGTAACCAAAGACGGTTCTATTGCCGGCCCGAAGGTCCTGGAACACATGGTGGATACAGTCCTCTATTTCGAGGGGGATGGGGGACATACCTACCGGATCATCAGGACCATGAAGAACCGGTATGGACCAACCAACGAAATCGGTGTCTTCGAGATGAGGGAAAACGGTTTGCAACAAGTAGCGAATCCCTCTGCGTTTTTCCTGGCGGAAAGACCGGAAGGGGCTGCCGGCTCAGTAGTCGTACCGAGCATGGAAGGGACAAGACCGATCCTCATAGAAATACAGTCTTTAGTCAGTCCCACCAATTTAGGAATGCCGAGGCGGACTGCCATCGGTGTTGACCACAACCGGGTGTCTATGCTTGTTGCCGTGATAGATAGAATCTGTGGCCTTCACCTCGGCAATCAAGACATCTTTATCAATGTAGCTGGTGGCGTAAAGGTTGATGAGCCGGCAGTGGACCTGGGGATCGTATCTTCCCTAATTTCCGGTTTTCTTGACCGCCCTATTGATTCAGGAACCGTTGTTTTTGGTGAGGTTGGTCTCACCGGCGAGGTAAGGGGGATATCCCAGATGGAGACCAGGATCAAGGAGGCGGCCCGGATGGGGTTCAAACGCTGCATCCTTCCCAGAACTCTTTCCTGTGAAATTGTGCCGCCTACAAAAATAAAACTCTTCAGAATTGGTACGCTCAGAGAATTACTGGAGTGTCTTTTTTAATGACTAGTGGATCGTTCACGTAAGGAACTTGAAAAACTCGACGAATAATGGTAATCTACTTTTTATGAAGACAAAGTTCATTTTTGTGACCGGTGGTGTCCTTTCCTCTCTCGGCAAGGGACTGGCGGCAGCCTCTATCGCCGCCCTTCTTGAATGCCGTGGTCTTAAGGTAACCAATCAAAAGCTGGATCCATACATCAATGTTGATCCGGGCACAATGAACCCCTTTCAACATGGCGAGGTCTTTGTAACCGATGACGGCGCGGAAGCCGATCTTGACCTGGGGCATTACGAACGCTTCACCTCTACCCGCATGGGAAAGTGTAACAACCTGACTACAGGACAGGTTTATTTTTCCGTAATCTCAAAAGAGAGACGGGGCGAATACCTGGGAAAGACGGTACAGGTCATCCCCCATATTACCGATGAGATCAAGGGCTATATAAGAGAGTCTGCCCACGGATTTGATGTCGCCATCGTGGAAATCGGCGGAACGGTAGGCGATATCGAGAGTCTGCCCTTTTTGGAGGCGATCAGACAATTCCGTAATGAGGTGGGCAGACAAAATGCCATCTTTATCCACCTCACGTGGGTTCCTTATATTAAAACCGCCGGTGAGGTGAAGACAAAACCAACGCAGCACAGCGTTAAAGCCCTACGTGAAATCGGTATCCAGCCGGATATCCTGCTGTGCCGTACGGAAGATTTTCTCTCCGAAGAAATTAAGACCAAGATCGCCCTCTTCTGCAACGTCGAGGTAGAGGCAGTCTTCACCGCCAAGGATGTTGATTGTATCTATGAGGTGCCCCTCGTTTTCCAACAGGAAGGAGTGGATGAAAAAATTGTTGACCTTTTAAACATCTGGACAGGTCAGCCACATCTCGATGCCTGGGAAGAGGTGACGCATAAGATTAATAACCCTTCCCATGAGGTCGGGATCGCCATTGTGGGAAAGTATGTAAACTTGAAGGATTCCTACAAGAGCTTGAATGAGGCGCTGATCCACGGTGGTATTGCCAACGATTCCCGGGTAATTCTCCACTTCGTGGATGCCGAAAAGATCGAAAGGGAAGGTGTTGAGCATTGTCTGGGTGTTGCCGATGGCATTCTTGTGCCGGGGGGATTTGGATACAGGGGGGTGGAGGGTATGATTTCTGCTATCCAATACGCCCGTGCGAAGCATATTCCGTTTTTTGGCATCTGCCTGGGGATGCAGATGGCAGTAGTGGAGTATGCAAGGCATGTTTGCCGGTTAGAAAAGGCCAACAGTTCTGAATTCGATCCGGAGACACTATATCCGGTGATTGATCTTCTCCCCGAACAGAGAAACGTCACAGAAAAAGGGGCCTCCATGAGACTGGGGGCCTATCCATGTCTTATCGAAAATGTGTCTTTTGCCTTCGATGCTTACGGCGAACAACAAATAAGCGAGAGACACCGGCACCGTTATGAATTCAATAACGACTACAAAGATCTCCTCGTAAAGAACGGGCTCCGCATCACCGGGGCATCTCCCGATGGGCGCCTGGCAGAAATCGTGGAGATCAAAGATCATCCCTGGTTCCTTGGCTGTCAATTCCATCCTGAATTCAAATCAAGGCCAACCCGACCCCATCCCCTGTTTACCAGCTTCATCCGCTCGTCGCTGCTCTATAAATCCCGGAAGGTCTAAGAAACTCTCCTAACTTAACGCCAAGTACCTTTAATTTCCTGTTTACTGCCTGAACTGTCTCCAGGCGAGAAAACAGCCGATGATCATGAAGGCTGAGCCTATAGCAACAAGCTTCACCGCCTCGGGCCATAAAACGGCAAACCCAAGACCCTTTTGGAAGACACCGTTTGCGGCGATCATAAAGTGGGTTGTCGGTATGCCCTGGGCCATCTTTTGCAAAAACGGCAGCATATTCTCTACCGGTGTAACAATGCCTGCCGGAAAGATCCCGACAAACCATATCACAAAGGACAAAAGAATCGCCTGAAGCATATTTCTGCAGATTGTCCCGACGAGGATACCAATACCGGTGATGCTGAACAAAAAAAGCCCCATGTAAGCGAAAAAGGTAAGGGGGTTCCCCCTGCAGGGTACCTTAAACCACCAGACAATGAGAAAGGAGAAGACGGTAGCGAGCAGGGCGATAATCAGAGGGGCTGTTGTTTTGGCGACCAGGATCTCCCAGGAACGTGTGGGGGTAACCATAAGCTGATCAATTGTCCCCCTCTCTTTCTCCCTCACAAGGGCGGTCGAGGAAAGGACAAGCCCCCCGATAAGTCCGGCCACAACAATGTGATAGATCACCACATAGTAAACCCCCTCCATCTCCTGGTTAAAAAGTGTTCTCATGCCGGCATCTATACCGGGGACGTGGGTAACCACCAATCCCCGCTTGTTTAGCCTCTCCCTGATAATTTTCTCATTATAGGTGGCAATGATACGTTTGGCAAAGCCGATCCCCTGTCCTGCCTGATTGGCATCAGAACCATCGGCGATGAACTGGAGCGCAGCGGCTCTCCCCTCTGATAGATGACGGGTGAATTCCGGGGGAATAATCAGGGCAACCCTTGCCCGGCCGCTGTCCAGCCTCCCCTTAACCTCTTCCATGCTGGTGGCAAAAGACTCCAGATCAAAATATTCGGTAGAGAGAAATTTTTCCACTAAGTCGCGGCTTGTTTCTGTCCGATTCATGTCATAGATAATCGTGTGGAGGTGCTTTATATCTATAACCCAGCAATAGGCGCATAAAACAATACATGCCGTAAAATGGTAGATAATAAGGGATATTGCTACCGGGTCACGATAGAAATGGATAAACTCTTTTTTGATCAGTCCGAAAAGACGTTTCATTGTTACCCCCCTTACAACCCGGCCACGACGGAGGAGGGACGCGCTCCGTCGCGTCCGTTCCCTCCCGGCCACGACGGAGCGTGGCCCTCCACTTTGGCGTTTAGATCTTCCTCTTCCTCACCATCCAGGCACAGATGAAAAAAATGGCGATACAGTATCCTATAAGGGCCATTGCATTCTCCCAATAACTGAAAAAACCCGATCCCTTAAGTATCTGCGCCCTGCAAACCGTCGTGTAATACCTTGACGGGAAAATACAGGAAAAGATGCGAAACCCTTTAGCGCTGTTTTCTATGGGAGCGAGGGTATCCCCAAAGATAAAGGCAGGCATGAGGGTAAAAATGATGCCGAGCAACATGGCAACAAGCTGGCTTCTGGTCAGGGTAGAGATAAAAAAGCCAATGGCCACGCAGGCAAAAACCATGAGAAAGGTGGCCAGGAAAAGAATAGAAAAGCTTCCCTGGAAGGGGAGGGAAAACCACCATAAACCAAATATCTCAATCAAAAAAAAATCCAGGGTGAGGAAAATGACGTAGGGAGACATTTTGCCGGCGATGTATTCATGGGATTTAACCGGCGAGGCAAATATCTGCTGGATGGAACCGGATTCTTTCTCTCTCACAATGGCCAGAGCGGAGAGGATGGGAACAAAACCCAGGATCGAAAGGCTGAAGATGCCTGTAACCGTATAGGTAAATTCTCTCAACGACTGGTTATACCAGGTTCTTGGTATGAGTTTGACCGGTTCAAGATCAACCGTAAGGCCGTTCTTTTTAAGGAATGTGGCTGCCATTTCCGCGGACTGGCTGGCATTGATGGCAGAGAGATAGTTAATGATAAAGTAAGCGCCGGTTATGTCGGACCCATCAACCAAGATCTGTACCTTTGCGGGGAGATACTCCTTGACCTCCCGGGAGAAGCCGGAGGGAATGATGATCGCACATCGGGTCTTGCCTGTAGCCAACAGATTTTCCGCCTCTTCATAATGCCTCAGATACTGTGCGATGCGAAAATATGAGCTGTGATCAATCAATGCGAGATAATCTCTACTCTCTTTACTTTGATCCAGATCAAAAACTACGATGGGGAGTTTTTTCAATTCAAAACAGAGGCAATAGCTACAGAGGAAGAGCAGCACCATGGGCATAAGAAGGGCAATAGTCAGGCTCAGTGGGTCCCTGATAATATGGAGGAATTCCGCCTTCATTACTGTCCATGTTCTCTTTATGCCCATCAGTGTTTTCCTTCCTCCATCCAGGAGTCAGTAAATTGTTATGATAAGATCCTTGTCTTCCTTACTCTTCTTTGTCGCCTCCCGTAATATGATAGATAAAGACATCCTCCATAGAGGGGGCTATCCTCTTTATCCCCTCGACACTTACACCCGCTGCCTTTAGGTCATCCACCACAATAGTCCCCCCTTTGCCTGTCATGATATGGATATTATCGCCAAACAGGGAGGCCTGATTTATGAAATCAAGGCTGAGGAGTTTGTTATAAGATTCCAGGACAGAAGTAGTGGACACCTCATAGAAATTGGCAGACAAGTCTTCCTTCAATTCCATCGGCGTCCCAAAAGCAACGATACGCCCCTCATTCATCAAACCAAGGATATTGCAACGCTCAGCCTCATCCATGAAATGGGTGGTAACAACGGTTGCTATCCCTCCTTCGGCAAAGCGGTGGATCGCATCCCAGAATTCCGCCCGGCCTACCGGATCAACACCGGAAGTTGGTTCATCGAGAAAGAGTACTGCCGGTTGGGACATAACGGCGCAACCGAGCGCCAGTTTTTGCTTCCAGCCGCCGGCAAGCTCGCGGGTCAGGTATTTCTCCTTACCCTGAAGACCGGCAAGTTCAATAACCCATTCCTTCTTTATCTTTTTTTCTTTCCGGCTAAGTCCATAGACACTCCCGTAAAAGTCCATGTTTTGTTCCACCGTAAGATCCGGGTAGAGGGAAAAGAGTTGTGACATGTAACCGATCTTTCCCTTTACCTGACGGGGATATGTCCCTATATCGTAACCTCCCACCATTGCCCTGCCGGCGGTAGGAGGAAAGAGGCCGCACAACATCTTTATCACCGTGGTTTTTCCCGCCCCATTAGGACCGAGGAGACCAAAAACAGTGCCTCTGGCCACATCAAAACTAACATTGTTTACCGCAATAAAATCACCGAACTTTTTGGTGATACCGGAGACGATAATGGGTTTTCCGTCCCCATCGGAATACTTAAACGGTATCTCGCTTTTCTTCTCTCTTGCCTCCCCGCTATCCTGCAAGAGAGACATAAAGACATCATCCATCGTGGGAGCCACCTCAGAGCACTCTCCTATATTGATGTCTCTTGCTGCCAGCCCTTCCTGTATTTTGGGCAATTCCTTATCCGGGGTATCCAGGAATAAGCGGATCCGATCGCCGTATACCTGACCGGGGGTGAAGAGTTCTTCCCTCAATACCCTGCAGGCCATGTTTATTCTGTCCGATTTGAAGGAACAGACCTTCTTTTTGATCAACTTCTTTAAATTGGCGGGGGTGTCGCAGGCGATGACCTTTCCCTCCTGCATCATGGCGATACGGTGACAGCGCTCCGCCTCATCCATATACGGAGTAGAAATGATTACCGTAATGCCCTGAGCGATAAATTCATAGAGAATCCTCCAGAGTTCACTGCGGGACAGCGGATCAACTGCGGTGGTCGGTTCATCGAGGATCAAAACCATGGGGAAGTGAATAAGCGCACAGCTTAAAGCCAATTTTTTCTTCATCCCCCCCGAGAGGGCGCCCGCCCGCCGATTCCGAAAGGGTTCCATCCGTGAAAAGAGGAGGAGTCTCTCCTTCTGCCGCTCCCGATCAGCCATGGGAATACCGCGCAGATCCGCCATAAAATCTATGTTCTCTTCCACCGTCATATCAAGATAAAGGGTGAAATCCTGAGACATGTAGCCGATGGCGGAACGGATGGCATCAGGTTCCTTTTCCACATTATGGCCATCCACGAACATCAAGCCGGCGCTCGGCGCGACAATACCGCATAACATCTGCATTGTCGTGGTTTTCCCCGCTCCATCGGAACCCAAAAGGCCGAAAATCTCCCCCCTCTTTACCTGAAGATTGAGATCCTCAACCGCCGTAAAGTCGCCGATTTTTTTCGTTAACCCCTCAATCAGGACCGCATAGTCTTTCAGCGCTTCTATTCCCATGGCCGGCTTTTATCCCACTTTAAGTCCACATCGGCCGGCATACCCGGCTTGAGGATCCCCTGGGGATTATCAATCCCCACCTTTATTTTATAAACCATACTGGAACGGTGTTCATTCATCTGGACGTCACGGGGGGTAAATTCCGCCTTGGGCGCCACAAGGATAACCTTCCCTTTAAAGTAGCGGTCGGGAAAGGAATCAACATAGAGACGCGCTTCGTCTCCTAACTTGACCTTCCCGATATCCCTCTGCTCAACGTATGTTTTTACATAGAGGCCTGCCAGGTCAACCACGACCGCCAGAGGGGTTCCCGGCACTACATTTTCCCCAAGTTCAATAACCTTGTCAATTACCGTCCCCTTTACCGGAGAATAAATAAATGTATCACTTAGCGTCGCCTCTATCTCCTTCTTCCTGGCCATCGCGCCGTTCAGAGAAGATATTGCCATGTCCTTATTTGTTTTTGCCGTGGCAAGTTCCCTTTCCACGGTGGCCACATTGTTCTCTTTAAGCCTGATATCAGTGAGAGAAGACTTAGCCAGGGATAGGCCGGCCTTCGCTACATCATATGCTTTCCTTATATCATCCATCTTATTCTGTGCTACCGCTTTTTTCTCTGTCAAGGAGGAAAATCGTTTATAGTCCTTCTCCGCTTTGTCGAATTCGGCTTCCGCCTGGGCAATCGCAGCGGCAGATTGCCTCTTAACCAGTTCCAGCGCGATTCTCGCCCCTCTGATCCTGCTCTCTAACACCTCTACATCATCACCGGCTCTCCTGACTGCTTCCTGCGCCCTCGTAATCTCTGCCTCGGCATTTGCAACCTGTGCCTTTATCTGTTCCGAATCTATCACCGCCACGAGCTGACCCGCCTTTACCTCAGAGCCTTCCTCGGCGTTCAATTGAATCACCTGTCCCCTGACCTTTGAACTGAGACTCACTTCGGTACCCTCAACCCAACCGTGCAACCGCAACAAGCCCTTTTTGGCCCCACCTTCACGAGTAGCAGATATGTATATCGCAATTATCCCGAGAATAAAAAAGAGAACAACCACAGACAATATGAGCTTCCGCCTCGTTATCTTTCCCCCGCCTTCCTTCATCGTCGGCCTCCTTCAAACTAAGGTTAATAAAAGGTTCAAATTAACCTCTGAACCTCAGTCTTAAAGCTCTCCCATCGCCTTTATGACCCTTGCCATTGCCACCTGATAATCAAAACCGGCACGGTAATTATCCGTCCTGATCTGTGTCAGGAGGGTCTGGGCATCAATCACATCGGTGGCAGTGCCTACGAGGTTCTGGTAACGGTCCCTGGTGATACGCAGATTCTCTTCTCCCTGCTCGATGGCCTTTTCCGTTACCCGGATGCGCTCTGCTGCTACCCTGACATCGTTGACGGCGGTCCGATACTCCAGTCCGATCTGCTCTATCAATTGGCGGAGTCTTTCTTCATTCTGGGAGCGGAACTTAACCGCCCGGCGGTAACGAGAGGTCGTCGCCAGGCCGTCAAAGAGATTCATCTTCAAACCCACAGTGGCCGACATAATTGACTGTTCCGTCATATAATCGTTTTCAAGATAGTCAACCGCAAGCCGTGCAAAGAGTTCCGGGGCAAAGTTACTCTTGTTCTCTTCCACTTCACTTTTACTCCCCTCGACTATCTTTTTCAGGGCTTTTATCTCCGCCCTTGTATTAATCGCCTTTTCCACGCCGCCAGAGGGAAGCGCCTCCTCCGATTCTACCTTCTCCTCCAGTTCCGCCCGGTATTCAGGCTTCTGGTTGATAAGAAAGTTCAAGAGGAGCCACCTGTTTTCCACCCTGTTGGCTGCGGCAAGTTTCTGCTGTTTGCTCGCCGCCAGCTTAACTTCCGCCTGCAGGAGATCGTTTAGCGTTGACACCCCCTGTTCATAAAAATCTTTGGCTACCTGCAGATGCTCTGTCATCTGCGCGACCTCTTCCTCGGCAGTCTTCAGAAGTTTTTTCGCTTCCCGTATCCCATAGTAGGCATCTACCACCTGGAGGAAGACATCTTGCTCCTTCCCCTTATAGTCAAATCCGGCAGCCTCCTTCAACGCCTTTGCCCTCTCATAACGGGCAGAGGTTCTCCCAAAGTCGTAGAGGGTCTGGGTCAGCGCCAGACTGGCCGAAGCATAATTATCCTCCTGTATTTCAAAAGTTTGACCAGAGGCTCTCATCGCCTGGGCATCATCCTGCGCGGTGTACCCTCCCTGAATATCCATCCGGGGGAGGTAACCGCTTCGGGCCATGCGGACATCCTCTTCCGCCACTTTTTCATTATGGGCCGCCACCCTGAGGGTTGGGTTCATCTCCGCCGCCTTTTTGAGACATTCCTTCAGGGTAAGAACTTCTGCTGACGCAGAACAGGTCCATAAAAACACCAGCAAGACAGTTACATGGCTTACTTTTAGCATCTCCCCCTCCTGTCGGCTCTTTTCTTTAAGAAACAAATTGCAAATTGGTTGGCTTAAATTTTGAAATTCTAAACAAAAAGATTCGCGAAAGTTACCTCTAATATACACTTACATCTAAAAGTCAATTAATATTTTGGTAATCGGAAATGATCATGGCCATTGATTGCAGCACTACTTACCGGAGCATCTTTTCTCTCTTGTCCAGTTGAATCTCCAAATTTTTTAAGAGCTGGATATCTTTCTTTAGTTGTTCATTCTCCTGATGGAGTTTCGTCATCTCCGCCTGGAACTTATCGTCCAGCAACCGAACCTCCTTTTTCAACTGCTCATTTTCCTCACGGAGTTTTCCTCTATCAGCATCAGCCTTTTCGATCAGCATCCGATCGGACACATTTTTCGCCTGACATAATTGCATCTCATCAATGAGACGGAGCAAAACTTCAGACAGAGTCCGCCATTTACTCTCAGGATGCATTTTCAGTAATACATCAAATGCTGACCTGGCCTTCGTATAGTCAGTCACCCGCCCAGGACCGCCTAAATAAAATATTCCCTCAATAAAGAGGGCTGAGTCTGACAAAGTTTTTTCTATCACAGTTTTCTCTTCTGATGGGGAAACGATGACCGGAGGAGATGTCCTGTCGAGAGGGGGGGGTAAAGTATGGGTACAGGCTCCCAAGAAGAATATAAAAAACAGCCAAAGGATAAAATTCTGTATTCTCTTCATATTTTATGGGGGCACAGTATCTGCTGTGTTGTTGGAATGTCTTGTTTCTTGTCAGATAAGGTTGATAAACTTATATATATCCTTTGTGTCTTGGTGCCTTTGTGGCTACCTGAGCAGTTACGGCACTTTAAACTTTAGATCACTTTAGGCACTTAACTTGAGTATCCCTGTTCTCTCTATCTATGTCTTCCTGCTTAACATAGTTACTGCCCGGTAGTTCCTTCGCATACTCCTTTAGTTCTGCAGCTGCCATTGCCATTTCGATGGGACTTTTAAAGCGTCTCCCGTCATCGGTCACTATGGCAACGGTCACGGTAATGAGGGGGAATTTTTGCTGGTTACCACTTCTGTCTTTCCCGATGATAAATCCATTAATCCTGTCTTTTTCGCGGTAAAATTTTAAGATACGGCGGTCAAAATCCGCGACAAATTGCTTGCTCAAGTGTTCTGCCCTGTCGGGTTCGGAAATAATTATAAAATCATCCCCCCCAATATGACCGATGAAGTCGTGTTCCTGGTCCTGGCCTGATGTCCGGCGATGACTCCTCAGGATATCGGCCACTTCCTTGATGACCTCACTCCCCCATGCATAGCCGTACTTATCGGCAAAAGGTTTAAAATTATCAAGATCAACATGGCAGAGGGAAAACAATTTTTTTTCTGACAGCCGTCTTTCAATCTCCCGCTCAATCGCCATATTACCGGGTAGACCGGTCAAGGGGCTTGCATCAAGGTTTAGAGCCTCAAGTGCCTTGAGACGTTCAGCCATAACAAGAAAAGCACGGGCCAGGCTGCCGATTGCATCCGGACGGTTCATGTTGAAACTATGATCGAACTGCCCCTCAGCAATAAGAGCGGTTGCCCTTTCGAGCTTCCTGAGGGGTCTGGCAATATTATAGGTAATGAGCAGGGCAAGAGAAAATCCCACAATGAGGCTCACCGCACTGAGAACGACTGTTATCCTGGATGCCCCAACGCTCTGGGCCTTAATCAGGTTCATCCGGCCGTCAATGCTCTTCTCAGCTTTCCTCTCGATAACATGTAGAGACGAAGCTATAGCTTCTATGTTTTTTTTCCCATACCCATCCGACAGGGTGTTGGCTTCCTCGGAAAGATTTTCCTGAATTAGCGATACTTCCCGGGAAAAGATATTGCCATACCGCTTATGCAGCAACGATAGCCGCGATAGCGTCTTCTCCAGGCCGCCAATCCGATTTTTTTTAAGAGTTTCCAGGCCTTCCTCAAATTCCCTGCTTCGTGTCCAGAATATTACGGCAAGGGAAGGGTCTTTAAAGATAAGATGTTTCTTTTCTGCACTTTCCTGGGCAAAAAGGGTATCCATCATCTTCTTGCTGATATCAAGGACGATAAAATCCCGATTGATAATGGCATAGGCCAATTTATTGAGATTTTGCAGACTTATAAAAGCATAGGTACTTGCCACCACGGTCAACAACGCCATGGCCAGATAGCTCAACAGTAACTTTGTGTTTATTGTCAGCTTCATCCCGTTCACGGTTCACGGTTCACGGTTCACGGCTGATTGGCTTGCGCTCTTCATATTTCTCGAGATAGCCAGCAATAGGAATCCACGTCTAACCTTGAACCGTGAACCCCGGAACTTTGAACCTGAATAGTTACAAAGGAAATTCCTATACAATCAAGTTTAACTGGACACGACGGAGCGTGTCCCTCCTAACCCTTGATACACCCAAGGGAACGAAGCCTCGCCACCTTTTTAGATATACCGGCTTCATGTACCACCCGGACAACCTGATCCAAATTTTTATAGGCCTCCGGTATCTCCTCCCGCAGGGTCCCCTTTCCGGTGGCCATGACGATGATACCTCTTTTCGCCATCTCCTTTGCGATTGATCTTCCGCTACTCGCCCTTGTGGCCTGGTTGCGGCTCATCACCCGCCCGGCGCCATGACATGTACTTCCGAAAGTATCTTTAAAGGCCTTCTCTGTACCTACCAGGACGTAAGAACCCGTCCCCATATCTCCCGGTATCAAGATCGGTTGCCCCACCTTGAGATACCGCCCCGGCAATGATGGATGGCCGGGGGGGAAGGCCCGGGTGGCGCCTTTCCTATGGACGCATAGTTTTACCTGTCTCTCATCTGAAAATCCCCCCAGCCCCCCTTTTCCAAAAAATCCCCCCTTACCCCCCTTTTCCAAAGGGGGGCTGGGGGGATTTTCATCTACGGTGAATGTCTCGATCTTTGCAATATTATGACACACATCGTAGAGCAGACGCATCCCAATCTCACGGGGGCTTTTGTGGAGGACTCTCTCAAATGTTTCCCCTGTCCAGTGCATCAGCATTTGCCTGTTAGCCCAGGCGTAATTGGCGGCACAGGCCATGGCGGAAAGGTAATCCCTGCCCTGATTCGAACGCAGATAGGCACAGGATAACTGTTTGTCCGGCAAGGGAAACCCCAGGTCGCCGACATGCTTTACCATCTTTGCCAGGTAATCATCACAGACCTGATAACCAAGACCTCGTGAGCCACTGTGAATGAGGATTGCGATCTGATCCTTTTCGAGCCCGAAGGCCACGGCAACAGCCTCATCAAATATCTCTTCCACAACCTCAATCTCGAGAAAATGATTCCCGGAACCGAGAGTGCCAAGCTGTTCTCGCCCCCGTTCCAATGCTTTTGTGCTGACCTTTTCCGGGTCGGCCCCTTCCATCCTCCCCCTGTCCTCCGTTGCCTCCAGGTCATCAGGGGCGCCATATCCCTGATCTACAGCCCACTTTGCCCCTTTCTCCAGGACATTTTTCTCTTCCTTTACGGAAAGTTTAAGGACGCCTTTTGATCCTACACCGGTAGGGATATCCCGAAACAGGGCCACCACCAGGTACTGAAGACAGTCCCGGATATCATCGAGACTGAGCCGGGTTGTCACCAGCCGGCAGCCACAGTTGATATCATAACCTACCCCGCCTGGAGAGATGACCCCTTCTTCCATATCAAAAGCTGCGACCCCACCTATGGGGAATCCATAACCCCAGTGCATATCAGGCATGGCCAAAGAATACTTAACAATCCCCGGCAGATGCGCCACATTTGCCACCTGTTTCGGGCTCTCGTCTGTACCCATTTCTCTAATGAGTTCCTCGCTCGAATAAATAATCCCCGGGACCCTCATTCCTCCCACGGGCGGGATCATCCACCGGTATTCATCTATTTTCTCCAGCCTAATCTCAGACATCGAAAACTACCCTTCCGATCCACCCTGTCTCAGTTTCTCTAACCAACGCCTGGTGATAGGTCACCGCCTTGATTTCTGTGTTGATCCTGTGCCTATCAGGATCAAAAGGTTCTCCCCGTGCCTCCCCCACCACATGACGGGGGTCTATTTCTATAATTGCATAATCGCCAAGGAGCAGCCCCTCCCCATTAAATAGATAAAGCGCCTCCCGCAGATAGTTCACCAGGAGGTCTTCCCAGTCTGTCCCCTCCGCAACGATTCTGCGCGCCCTGGTTACCTCGACGTTTTGCAGATCGGTCATTAAATCGCCGATGGCGAAGGCGGCATTGACAAAAAGTTCCTCCACGGTTTTGCCATATATCTCCACCCCTAAATCCGCCGTATGGTTAAACACCCTGTACCTGTTCATGTAAAGTTTCGTCCGACGCGACCTCCCTCTCGGCCCGGGCAAGACCGACCAATCTTTCTTCAGGTTCCAGATCAATCAGTTTTACACCCTGGGTAACACGGTGGATAAGAGGCACCTCTTCCGCCTTTAACCGGATAATCTTACCGGTATCACTGATCAGGATGACATCCTCATCACCGCTTACCTGGAGAATCCCGGAAACGTATCCCACCCTGCGGACTGTCTTGAAGTTGATGATCCCTTTGCCTCCCCTATTCTGAAGTCTGTACTTCGCTACCGCCGTCTTCTTGCCAAAGCCATTCTCGGAAATAGTAAGAATGGAACTTCCCTCTCTCGGTATCTCCATCCCTACTACCGCATCGTCGGCATCTATCAGGATACCCCTGACCCCCCTGGCAGTTCTGCCGGTAGATCTGATATCAGTCTCCTTAAACCGGATGGCCTTCCCCTTTCTGGTGCCAAGAAAGATGTCCTGATCACCCGTCGTAAGCTGAACATCTATGAGTTCATCGCTTTCGTCAATGGTAATAGCAATGATCCCCCCCGCTCTTGGATTGGAATAAGCTCCCAGAGCGGTTTTCTTAACGATCCCTTTCTTCGTGGCCATAATCAAAGATTTGCCGGCGCTAAACTCTCTCACAGGAACAACAGTGGCGATACGTTCCCCACCCGATATGTTTATCAAATTGACTATAGCCTTTCCCTTTGCTGCCCTTCCTGCATGGGGGAGCTGATACACCTTAAGCCAGTACAGCCTCCCCTGCTTCGTGAAGATCAGGATGTACGCATGGGTAGAGGCAATAAATATCTTCTCGACAAAATCTTCTTCTTTGGTTCCCATGCCTACCTTGCCGCGTCCTCCACGGTGTTGACTCTTGTAAAGGCTTACGGGGCTTCTTTTGATGTATCCCGAATGAGATACGGTAACTACCATATCTTCCTCGGCTATCATGTCCTCAACATCAATGTCTTCAGAACTGGCGATAATCTCCGTTCGTCTCTCGTCACCGTATCGTTCTCTGATCTCCTCCAGCTCTGTCACGATTACATCCATAATCTTACGAGGATCATCAAGGATGCCCTGTAACTTGACAATCGTCTCCGAAATTCTGGCATATTCCTCATCAATTTTTTCCCGCTCCAGACCGGTCAACCGCTGTAATCTCATCTCAAGAATAGCCCTGGCCTGTGTTTCCGTGAGACTAAATTTTTCACAGAGAACGACAGCAGCTTCCTGCGGATTTTTTGAGCCTTTAATGACCTCAATCACTTCAGCGATATTATTGAGAGCCGTAATAAGCCCCTCCAGGATATGGGCCCTTTCCCTGGCCCTGGTAAGTTCGAATAAGGTCCTTTTAGTGACCACATCTTTTCTAAAATCGATAAAACTCTCGATAATCTCCTTCAGATTAAATATCTTGGGCTGACCATGTTCAATAGCCAGCATGATAATCCCGAAGGTAACCTCCATCTGGGTATGTTTGTAAAGTTGGTTGACGATCGCCGCGGAAATCTCGTCCCGCTTGAGATCAATAACAACACGGATACCTTCCCTGTCCGATTCGTCTCTCAGGTCGGCGATGCCGCTTATCTTCTTTTCCTTTACAAGTTCGGAAATTTTCTCTAACAAGTTAGCTTTGTTGACCTGGTAGGGAAGTTCCGTAATAATTATACTTTCTCTCTCGTTTTTTTCATTTTTCTCAATGATGGTCCTGGCCCTTACCTTAATGATTCCTCTTCCCGTTTTATACGCAGAGATGATGCCATCTCTCCCGTTGATGAAACCGGCCGTGGGAAAATCAGGGCCGTGGATGTAATGCATCAGACCCTCTATTATTATATTCGGGTCTCGTATGAAGGCGATTGTCCCATTGATAACTTCATTAATGTTGTGGGGAGGAATATTGGTGGCCATACCCACGGCGATGCCTGAGCTGCCGTTTAAGAGAATTACAGGTATCTTAGAGGGCAGAACCGTCGGTTCCTGCAGAGACTCATCGTAGTTCGGCACGAAAGAAACTGTTTCTTTTTCCAGATCGCCCAACAGTTCCTCGGCGATCCTGGCCATTCTCACTTCTGTATATCTCATGGCTGCAGGCGGGTCGCCATCTATAGAACCGAAGTTTCCCTGGCCGTCAATGAGAGGGTACCTCATGGAAAACTCCTGGGCCATTCTCACTATTGTGTCATAGGCCGCTACATCCCCATGTGGATGATATTTACCGATGACATCACCGACAATCCTCGCCGACTTTTTATATGATTTATTCCACCGGTTTCCCATCTCATGCATGGCATAAAGCGCTCTTCTATGAACCGGCTTCATGCCATCTCTGACATCGGGAATAGCCCGACCGATGATGACACTCATTGCGTAATCCAGGTAGGACTTCTTCATCTCATCTTCAATATTAACCGGAGTGTTCCTGTAACGATAAAGCTGTTGTTGTTCCATAAAACTATCCTTTTTGTCGCCATGTGCGGGCGGTGAAACCCACTATGGGAATTGCTTGGGATTTAGAAAAGGGTTAGGGCTTAAGACTTAGGGTTTAGGGTTTACACATCAAGGTTCGAGGCAAATAGGGCATTTTTATAAATAAAATCCTTACGTGGTTCCA